>Ga0082212_10000375_pt1 | contig 65644 bp, 62 predicted proteins | sample TergutNt197P3_FD_71548 | JGI IMG/M metagenome (GOLD analysis project Ga0082212, IMG submission 71548) | Neocapritermes taracua P3 segment gut microbial communities from Petit-Saut dam, French Guiana - Nt197 P3 | ecosystem: Host-associated > Arthropoda: Insects > Digestive system > Gut ... | reverse complement strand
TGCTTGGGTTTTCAAAGTCCCAATCAGCTTTTGGAGAAGTATCTGGGCGTGATGTAACAAAGCCGCTTTTTTACCTCATATATTTTTTTCGGAGTTTTGTCACCTATCATTGACACTTGTACAGAAATTGTGCTGAAATTTTTAATTTTTGCATTGACAAGCGATTCAATTTATGTTATTGTACCGTGAGAGGTGATTTAAGATGAAAGAGGGTATACATCCCGAATATAAACAGGTCAACGTGCGGTGCGCCTGCGGCGAGACATTTACGACCGGCTCTGTTAAAAAGGAAATCCGCGTTGAAATATGCTCCAAGTGCCATCCGTTCTTTACCGGCAAACAAAAACTTGTGGATACCGGCGGACGTGTTGACCGCTTCAAACGCAAATTCGGTTTGGAGACGAAAGAAGCATGATATATACCACGGCGATTGGGGATTTCCCCTCCGCCGCGGTTTTTTTATGTAAGGGAGGGTTTGATGAATACTAAAAATGAGGAGAGATTTACAGGCAAGGCGGATGTCTATAAAAAATACAGGGCATCGTATCCCAAAGAACTCTTTGATTACCTATACTCAGAAACAGGATTCCGCAAAGACAGCATAATAGCCGATATTGGTTCGGGAACGGGAATATTCAGTCGGCTTTTGTTGGACAGAGGCAGCAATGTCTATTGTGTTGAGCCAAACAATGATATGCGCTGTCTTGCAGAAGAGGACTTAAAGGATTACAATAATTTCGTATCTGTAAAAGCAACTGCTGAAAATACTGGGCTGCATGAGAGCAGTATTGATTTTGTAACTGCGGCGCAAGCGTTTCATTGGTTTGACAGACAGATATTTAAGGCAGAGTGCCAACGAATATTAAAGTCCGGCGGAAAAATCATCCTTGTGTGGAATACAAGAGATTACAATGCAAAGTTTGTCAAAGAAGATTATGTTATTAGGGAGAGATATTGCATAGACACGAAAGGATTGGGCAAAGGCGGAAACGCGCCATCAGATTTATCTGATTTCTTTTCACAGAAAACAAAAGAAACTTTCAGTAACGACATGGTTATAAACCGTGAAGCCTATATAGGCATGAATTTGTCGAGGTCATACAGCCCGCGCGAAGACAAAGACCCCGACAAGTACCACGGACTTGTTAAAGAGTTAAACGCACTTTTTGATGCCTATAATGAAGACGGAATTATTCGCTATCCGCAGTTTACAGAGTGTTATATCGGAACGGTATAGATAAGGGAGGATAATATGAACATCGACAAACTTTTTAAGAATGTCGCCAAAAACGGCGTGGTGTGTCTTGGGTTGGATACGTCCCCTGCATACATTCCCGAGGAGTTCAAAAAGAATTACGGCACACCGGGTAAAGCGGTCTTCGCGTTCAACAAAAAGCTCATCGACGCAACGCATGACGTTGTAGCCTGCTACAAGGTTCAGATAGCCTATTACGAAGCGTTGGGTCTGGACGGGCTTGCGGCTTACGCCGAAACACTGAAGTACATTAAGAGCGTGGGGCAGCTCGTCATAGCGGACATAAAGCGCGGCGACATCAAAGAGACGGCGGAAATGTACGCCAAAGCGCACTTCTCCGGCGACTTCGAGGCTGACTTTGTAACGCTGAACCCATACATGGGCATGGATACGCTCGAACCGTTCGAGCCGTATTTCGCAAAGGGCAAGGGTTGTTTCGCGCTTATGCGAACGTCCAACACCGGATCGTTCGACATCCAATACTTAACGACCGACATCGGGAAAAAGGTCTATGAGATTGTCGGCGAAAAATTGCAAAAGCTGGGCAAAAAATACATGGGAGAATGCGGCTACTCATCTGTCGGCGCGGTCATGGGCGCGACAAACACCGATGAAATTAAAAAACTGCGGGAAATGCTCGCGACAACATTCCTGCTGATACCCGGATTCGGAGCGCAGGGTGGAAGCGCGGGAGATGCCGCGCTGTTCCTGAAAGACGGCAACGGCGGTGTCGTCAACAGCTCACGCGCGATATTGACCGCCTATAAAAAACACCCGGACGGTTCGGAGCGTTTCGAGCATTACGCGAGAGAAGAGACGGTAAGAATGCGTGACGCGATTGGCGGGTGTCTATGAAATATTCACGCGCTGAAATAATCTCAAACGACAAAATAACCGAAGGCATTTACAGCATGAAAGTAACCGCAGAAACCGAAAGTGTAAAACCGGGTCAGTTCTATATGCTGCAACCCCGCGGGGAGCTTCTGCCGCGCCCCATAAGCGTGTGCGAAATAGGGGGCGGTTGGTTGGAGTTCTGCTATGCCGTTGTGGGCGCGGGTACACTGGAGTTTTCAGAAATGCGTGTGGGTGACGAAATAAATCTCACCGGGCCGCTCGGCAACGGCTTTGATATGGATTTTATCAATAAGCATAAGCGTGTCGCGGTGGTGTCCGGCAGTATCGGTATCGCGCCGTTTATTGAGGTCTGCAAAAGGCTGACGTGCGAGTACGAGTGTTTCTGCGGGTTTCATGGTGAAAGTTATCTGACGTACAGATTTGTAGGGCGCAACGCCCTCGGCACGCCGCACACAAAAATCGCCACCGACAACGGCGTTGAGGGGCATAGAGGCCTTGTAACGGAACTGTTTGACCCGAAGGATTTTGACCTTATTCTGGCTTGCGGTTCGGAGGGTTTTTCAAAAGCGGTCGCGCAAATGTGCGTAAAGGCGAACGTACCGCTGCTTATCTCCATGGACAGATACATGGCTTGCGGCGTGGGTGCTTGCCTGTGCTGTACGTGCAAGACTGTCAACGGCAATGAACGGTGCTGTGCCGATGGTCCTGTGTTCAAGGGGGGCGAGTTGTTATGGTAAGAGTGAATCTCTGCGGGATTGAGCTGAAAAACCCCGTTATAATGGCATCAGGCACATTCGGATTCGGGCGCGAGTATTCAGCGTTTTACGACTTGTCAAAGCTCGGAGGCATATGCACAAAGGGTCTGACATTAGAGCCGCGCGAGGGCAACGGCGGGCGGCGCGTGCATGAAACACCGATGGGTATGCTTAACAGCGTAGGATTGCAAAATCCCGGTGTCGCCGCGTTTATCGAGCGTGAACTGCCTTTCATGCTCGGGCTTGGGACGGCTGTAATCGTCAATGTCGGCGGCAATGAGCCTGAGGACTACATCGAGAGCATAAACCTGCTTAATAAAACGGGCGCGGATATAATCGAGCTTAACATCTCATGCCCCAACGTAAAAAAAGGCGGCATGGCGTATGGCATAAAGTCGAAAGTGGCGCATGATTTTGTGCGCGAGATAAGAAAACACTGCAAAAAGCCGCTGATGGTTAAGCTGTCTCCCAACGCGGAGGACATAACAGATATGGCGGCGGCTTGCGCGGACGCGGGCGCGGACGCGCTGTCGCTGATAAACACGCTCAAAGGTATGGCGGTTGATATAGCCGCGAGAAAACCCGTTTTTGACAATGTGTTTGCGGGATTGTCCGGTCCTGCGGTAAAACCCGTTGCGCTGAGGATGGTCTATGAGGTATGTAAGGCGGTAAAAATACCCGTTGTGGGGCTTGGCGGCATAAGCAATGCCGCCGATGTCTTGGAATTTATCATGGCGGGCGCGGCGTGTGTTCAGATCGGAACGGCGAACTTCGTAAACCCCATGGCAGGCGCGGAAATCACAGGCGAACTGCCGGAACTGATGGACAGTTTGGGAATAAAAAATCTGGACGAAATAAGAGGTGTATTGTAGGGAACGCCGCCCTCGGCGTTCCGCCGTTTCCTATCCTGTGCGTTCCGCCATTTTCCCTGTCATCGGCGGTAATATTTACAACGGTGCGCCGAGGGCGGCGCACCCTACAAAAAAACGTAATATTTCAAGAAAGGAACGATAATATGAACAACACAACCATAACCGCGCTAACCAACGCCGGAGCGTACCTAGAGGGGCATTTCCTGCTCTCGTCCGGGCGGCACTCCAACCGCTACTGCCAATGCGCGAGATTGTTTGAAGACCCGAAAACAGCCGCCGAAGTTATCGCCCCGGTGGCTGAACAGTTGAAAAATGTGGACTTTGATATTATAGTCGGTCCCGCCATGGGCGGTATCATAGCGGCATATGAGCTGTCGCGCCAGACAGGCAAGCCCAATGTATTCACCGAACGCGAGAACGGCGTTATGTGCCTGCGGCGCGGATTTGTCATAAAGCCCGGCGCGAAGGTTATCATAATGGAGGATGTTGTCACGACAGGCAAGTCCACCCTAGAAACGGCGGATGTCATACGCGCGGCGGGCGGTACGGTCGTTGGGGTTGCGTGTATTGCGGACAGATACACGGGTGACTTGGGGTTTCCACGGTATCCGGCGGTAAAATTCAATGTCGAGAGCTATGACGCGGACGACTGCCCACTGTGCAAAGAGGGGAAGTTGGAGCTTGTCAAACCCGGCAGCAGGAAAATCACATAATATCCTTGTGATACTCCTGCAGAGCCTTAACTCCGCCATCGGGCGAACCGATTCCCAACGCGGCGGCGCGAGCCGCCGCCATTGTCGTTACATAAGGCACGTTGTGGCGTATGGCGGCTTTGCGGATATAGCTGTCGTCATGCGCGCTCATGCTGCCGGACTGCGTGTTAATCAAAAGGTCAACTTCATTGTTAACCAGCGCGTCAAAAATATTATGACCGCCCTCGTGGATTTTGTTTACGGAAACACTCTCTATGCCGTTTGCTTTCAGCGCGGCATGAGTTCCGGCAGTGGATATAAGCCTAAACCCCAGCCCGACAAACATACGCGCTATTTCTATCGCTTCCCTTTTGTCCCTGTCGCTGACGGTTAGAAGCACCGTGCCGGAAGCGGGAAGTCTCGTACCCGTCGCCTCCTGCGCCTTTCTGAACGCCTCGCCCATTGAAATACCTATGCCGAGAACCTCTCCGGTCGAGCGCATTTCCGGTCCGAGTATTGGATCGACCTCCGGGAACATATTAAACGGCAAAACACACTCTTTAACCCCGAAGTAGGGGATTTTTTTACGTTTTAATTCCAACACGGGAGATTTTCGCCCCGTGACGGCGGCGGTTATGATTTCAGTCGCTATGCGTACCATATTCACGCTGCACACCTTGCTGACAAGCGGTACTGTGCGCGAAGCGCGGGGATTTGCCTCAAGCACATACACCCGCCCGCTTTCAATGGCGTACTGTATATTCATAAGTCCCACGACATTGAGTGCCTTCGCTATCTTCTGCGTATATTCTATAATCGTCTCCGTTGTATCATCAGGTATTGTGACGGGCGGCAGGACACACGCCGAATCGCCCGAGTGTATGCCCGCCAGTTCAATATGCTCCATGACGGCGGGGACAAATACGTTTTCCCCATCGCTTATCGCGTCAGATTCGCACTCAAGGGCGTTAGACAGAAAACGGTCAAGCAGTATCGGACGTTCGGGGGTCACGCCAATCGCGGCTTTCATGTAGCGTTTCAGCGCGTCCGCGTCATAGACGACCTCCATGCCGCGTCCGCCCAAGACATACGACGGTCGTACCATCAGCGGGTAGCCGATTTTCTCCGCAACTTTCAGCGCGTCATCTACATTGTCCGCCATGCCCGCTTCGGGCATGGGAATCCCTAAATCTTCCATTATCTTAGCGAATCTGTCGCGGTCTTCCGCCAAGTCTATAGCACCGGGTGACGTGCCAAGCACGTTAACTCCCGCGCGTTCCAGCTCGAACGCCAAGTTCAGCGGTGTCTGCCCGCCGAACTGCGCGATAACGCCCAAGGGTTTTTCCTCCTCGTAAATACTCAAAACATCCTCAAGTGTCAGCGGCTCAAAATAGAGCCTGTCGGAGGTGTCGTAATCCGTGGACACCGTTTCGGGATTGCAGTTGACGACAATCGTTTCAAAACCCAAGTCCCGCAGGGCAAACGCCGCGTGAACACAGCAGTAGTCGAACTCTATGCCCTGCCCTATACGGTTCGGACCGCCGCCCAATATAATAACCTTATCGCGTTTTGAGGTCTCTCTCGGCTTGTCGGGGTCGCCGCGCCCCACGGAGCAGTATGTCGAATAATAATACGCCGCGTCCTCCGTGCCGCAGACGTGGATTGAATCCCACGCGCCGTTAACACCCAAGCCAACGCGCTTTCCGCGTATCTGTTCCTCCGTCAATCCCGTCAATCCCGTCAATCCCGCGATGTAGCGGTCGGAGAAGCCGTCTTTCTTAGCGTTAACGAGCAGCTCGCCGTCAACGGATTTTCCGGCGGCGACAAGGTTTTTCTCTGTCTCGACCAGTTCGTTCATCTGTTCGACAAAGTACCGTTTTATCTTTGTGATGCTTACTATTTCATCGACTGCCGCGCCCTTCTTCAAAGCCTCATAAGCTATAAAGTGCCGCTCGCTGCTCGGATTTTTCAGCATATCAAGAAGATTTTCCTTAGTCTCGTCAGGGAACACGCCGCCAAGACCGTAACGCCCGATTTCAAGACTGCGGATAGCTTTTTGAAACGCCTCTTTGTATGTCTTTCCGATGCTCATAACCTCGCCCACCGCTTTCATCTGTGTGCCGAGCTTATCATGCGAGCCGCGAAATTTCTCAAACGCCCAACGGGCGAATTTAATTACAACGTAATCGCTTGCGGGTACATATTTATCCAACGTGCCGTGCCTGCCGCAGGGCAGTTCATCGAGAGTAAGCCCCGCCGCGAGCTGTGCCGAAACAAGCGCGATGGGAAAGCCCGTTGCCTTTGACGCGAGCGCGGACGAGCGCGATGTGCGCGGGTTTATCTCTATAACGACAAATCGCCCGGTTTTCGGGTCGTGCGCGAATTGTACGTTCGTACCGCCTATTACCTGTATGGATTCGACGATTTTATATGCCGCCTCCTGCAAACGCTTTTGAGTGTCTTCAGATATAGTCAGCATTGGCGCGGCGCAGAACGAGTCGCCCGTATGCACGCCCAACGGGTCGATATTTTCAATGAAGCAGACGGTTATCATATGCCCCTTGCTGTCGCGGACAATCTCAAGTTCAAGTTCTTCCCACCCTGCGATAGACTCCTCGACCAAAATCTGCCCGACCATACTTGCCGAAATACCCCGCCCGGCAATAACGCGGAGTTCATCCGCGTTATGAACAAAACCGCCGCCCGCGCCGCCCATAGTATACGCGGGGCGTATTACGCAGGGGTAACCGAGCCTTTCGGCTATATCCTCCGCCTGCTCGACCGAATACGCGGGTTCAGAACGCGCCATCTCGATACCCAGCTCGTCCATCGCGTTCTTAAAGGCAATCCTGTCCTCACCGCGCTCAATCGCGTCAATCTGCACACCGATTACCTTAACACCGAATTTATCAATAATGCCCGCCTTGCCCAGTTCCGAACAGAGATTCAATCCGGACTGCCCGCCTAAGTTGGGCAACAGGGCATCGGGGCGTTCCTTTTCAATAATCTCCGCAAGCCTCGCGGCATTCAGCGGCTCGATATATGTGACATCGGCGGTGGAAGGGTCTGTCATTATCGTTGCCGGATTGGAGTTTACCAACACTATCTCATATCCCAACGCCCTCAACGCCTTGCACGCCTGAGTGCCTGAGTAATCGAACTCACACGCTTGCCCGATAATAATCGGCCCTGAGCCGATTATAAGTATCTTTTTAATATCCGTTCTTTTTGGCATATAATATTCCCCCTGTTCGCAGTTATACATTATATATGCTTAATACGTCAAAGTCAAACAATATTTGGCGTTTTCTCCGCTTTCTGAAATAATTACGTAAAACACTTGCATATTTCACTTTTTATAGTACAATATTTCTATAAAATGAATGAAAGAAGACCGCTATGACTAAAAACGACATATTTACCGCCAAAATTATAGACTATAACAGCGAGGGTATGGGCGTGTGCCGCCATGAGGGACACGCCGTCTTTGTGCGCGGGGCGGCGCGGGGTGACATTGCGGCAGTTAAGGTTATCAGTGCCGATAAAAAAGCGGTTTGGGGCAGAATAGAGGAGCTTATTACGCCGTCGGAACAGCGCGTTTCCGATGACTGCGCCGTGTTTCCCAAATGCGGGAGCTGTGACTTGCGGCATATAAGCTATGATGAAGAACTGCGTTTCAAGGTTAATAAAGCCGAGCAGGCGTTAAAACGTATCGGCGGAGTTGAGTTGAGCGCGAATGACATTATAGGAGCGGACAGCGTGGGCGGATACCGCAATAAGGCGGTCATCCCGATAGGCGGGAATGAAATCGCAATGGGATACTACAGATCCCGAACCCACGACATTGTGCCGTACCTTGAATGTAAAACGAACGCGCCGCAGATAAATGACTGCGCCCGCGTTACGAGGGAGTTTCTGGAAAAATATAACATCCGAACCGCGCGGCATTTGATGGTAAGAGCTACGGAGTTCGGGGTTCAGGCGGCATTAGTCGTCAATGGCGGGCTTGATAATTCCGATGCTTGGGTATCGGATTTGCGCGAGAATTGCCGTGATATTAAGAGTATTCTCGTAATAGAAAACCCGCGTGCAGACAATGTTCTGCTTGCGGGCAGCATAAAAACACTATGGGGCGAACTGACGCTTGACGAGCGGTTAGGCGAATTTGTGTTTGAGCTGCACCCGTTCGCGTTCGCGCAGGTGAATACGAAACAGGCGGTCAAGCTGTACAATCTCGCGAGTGAATATATCGGCGACTGCTCCGCCGCCGCCGATTTGTACTGCGGCACGGGGACACTGACCCTGTGGACGGCACGCAGAGCCGAAAAGGTATTCGGCGTTGAAATAGTTGCTGAATCCGTTGAGTGCGCGAAACGGAACGCCAAGCGAAACGGCGTTGTAAACGCGGAGTTTTTCCTTGGCGACGCGGGAACGGTCAAATTGCCGCAACGTGTTGAAGCCGTTGTATTAGACCCGCCCAGAAGCGGGTTGGACGCTAAGGCGATAAACGCTGTAACAGCCCTTGAACCGAACAGGATTGTTTATGTTTCCTGCGACCCCGCGACACTGGCGCGGGATGTTAAGCTATTTGCGGAGCGGGGTTTTGCGGCGGAAAAACTGGGCGTTGTTGATATGTTCCCGAGGACGAGACACGTTGAATGTGTGGTTTTGCTGAAATGTCAATGATTTTCGTAATAAAACACTGCCAGTTGAGTTCTGTCGCGCAAATTGAGCTTTTCCAGAATAACGCTCAGGTAATTTCTGACCGTGCCTTCGCTGAGGTGCAATGTGTCCGCGATTTCCTTGTTGTTCAGTCCCTTTGCCACCTGCTCGATGATTTCCATTTCCCGCTCAATAATGCCGTATTCAGACAAATCGGGTTTTACCTGACCGCTTATAAATGACGGCAGCTTTGAAACGACTTCACTTCCGAAAACACTCTGACCCGACATGACAGCTTTCAGCGCGGGGGCGATAGCCTCGGCGTTTTGTTTTATCAGATACCCTTTCGCGCCCATACGCAGGGCTTTTACGATATACTCGTTGTCGGAAAAGGTTGTAAGAAACAGAATCTTCGCCTCGGGATGTGCTTGCAGAATCCGCTCGCCCGCCTCCAAGCCGCTCAGACCGTCCATCCGTATGTCCGTCAGCAGGATGTCCGGGCGGACGGTTTCGTACAGCGTTATCGCCTCTTCCCCGCTCGTTCCCGTGGCGGCAACCTCAATTTCGGGGTCTGCCTGTAATATTGTTTTCAGTGACGCGCAAATAAAGCCGTCATCGTCGATTATTACTACTTTCACGCTAATTCCCCCTTAGGCACAGATATAAATATCCTAAAACCCTTGCCGCTCTCAACGCGGAATATTCCACCCAGAGCGTCAATGCGGTCGGTCATGTTTTGAAGTCCAATACCGCGATCTGCTTTGCTTGCCCGAACCGTCCCGTTGTCGGTTATAACGAGCTGAAAGAATGCCGGATGTTCCGTTACGGTGACTGCCGCCTCGGCGGCGTTGCTATGCTTGGCTATGTTGCTGAGAGCTTCGCGTACTATAGAAGCAAAGCATATTTTTATTTCAACGGGCAAATCATCGGCGTTGTAATTGAGCTTAACCGGGCAAAATGTAAATTTATCAATCATAGAATCCAACCGCATTTTCAAATCTACCGACTCGTCGCGCAAATCATGCACACTGCTGCGAATACTGTCCATCGCTTCGGAGAGAGTATCACGCACAAGGTCAAGCTCTTCGCTCTGTTTGCCCTCACTTGTATTTACCACCCGTAACGCGCTAATCTGCAAGATTGAGCGCGTGAGCAAATGCCCCACATTGTCATGTATTTCGCGGGCAATGCGGTTGCGTTCCGCAAGGGTCGCAAGCCTTACCTCATAATCCTGCTTTTCCATAAGCTCGCGGTTTCTGCGCTCGAGATGCGCCGCGCGTTCCTTGGCATCGTCCATAAGCGAGAAGTAGTCGCCTTGGATTTTTAGTTGAACATTCGTTTTGTAATGCAGAAGAAACGCCACTGCGGAGAAAAGCACTATAGCCGTTATAAAAAAGACATTATGCGCGATTACAATAAACGGCAGCGCGGCAATCCAGCAAAAGCGCGGAAGCGGATTTTCAAAATGAGCGCAGTCATATACGATTAGCGGCAGAAAGAAGGCGAATTCGGGTACGAACATACATATTACCACATATGACGCGCACAGATATATCGGGAGGCGGTTTTCCAGATAACTGTTTAACGAGCTGACCGCAATCACCGCAAGCGGAGCGATTACGCTTACAAGCGCGAACGGTGTCATTGACAGCGCGAGTACGCACAGACCGAGTAATATCAATTTGTCAATCAGTTTTTGCATAACATCACCGACAACATTATATCACAGCAAATTACAAATGTCATTTCGCGCGGCAAAATCTCGTGACTGTAATCACTGTTTTTCGGTAAAACGCTCTGTTATGATGGAAATATAAATTATAGGAGGACGCATTCATGATTCAAGTACGCAGTTTAGTTAAAAGGTACGGGGACTTACTCGCGTTAGATCACTTTGACCTAAACGTTCAAAAAGGCGAGATTTTCGGGTTATTAGGTCCCAATGGGTCGGGCAAGACAACCGCTATTAACTGTATGCTCTCATTGCTGAAATACGGCAAAGGCGAGGTACACCTTTTCGGAGAACCCATGTCGTCAGATAACTACGCGCTGAAACGGCGCATAGGCGTTGTCATGCAAAATGTCGCGGTCTTTAACGAGCTGACCGTTATTGAGAACATCGACTATTTTTGCGGGCTTTACGTTCCTGACAAGGCAAAGCGCAGACAGCTTGTGGATGAAGCCGTTGAGTTCACGGGACTTGGTGACTTCCGTAAATTTCTGCCTAAGAAACTCAGCGGCGGACTGCTGAGAAGGTTAAACATAGCTTGCGGTATCGCGCACAAACCCGAGCTTATCTTTCTTGACGAGCCTACCGTGGCGGTTGACCCGCAGAGCCGCAATCACATACTTGAGGGTATCCGCGAGCTGAACAGGAACGGCGCGACCATAGTTTATACCTCGCACTACATGGAGGAGGTCGAGCAGCTCTGTACACGGATTATGATTATGTCGGGCGGTAAAGCCGTTGCGACAGGAACAAAAGAAGAGCTAAAGGCGATGATACGCACAGGCGAGAAGATGACGGCGGAGATATACGACCTGCCCGCGAACGTACTTAAAGAGATTCAAAAGCTGGACGGCACATTTTCGGCTGACTACACGGACAATCTCTTGACCGTGCGGTATACCGCCGGAAGCCACGCTTTGATTCCCGTGCTGGATATACTGAGACGCAATAACGTGGGGGTGGGGCGCGTGTTCTCCGAACCGCCAACGCTCAACGATGTGTTCCTTGAAATCACGGGCAAAGAGCTGAAAGACTGAGAGAGGTGAGTTTTATATGTTTTGGAATATTTACGGCAAGCGCGTAATTGCAGGCATACGCGACAAGGAAACAATGATATGGACATGGATTTTCCCCATTATGCTGGCTACACTGTTCTATTTCGCTTTTGCCGGACTTGACGCGGCGGGTATGCTGAAAGTAATACCCATGGGCGTTGTGGATAACGAGCAGTACAGGCAGGACGCATCCTTTGTTTCCGCGTTGGAATCGGTCTCAACCGGAGAAGACAGGCTGTTTGATTTGCGATATTTTCCCGATGTTAACGGGGCGGATGCCGCGTTGGAGAGCGGCGAAATAGACGGATATATCATCGCGGGAGGTGCATTGAGCCTTATTGTAAAAAGTGACGGCTTGAACCAGACGATAGCCAAGAGCTTTCTCGACAGCTACCTTCAAACAAAAAACAGCGTTGAAGCGGTTATAACGCGGGATTTGTCACAGTTGGGAAATCTTGAGGAATTACTTAGCCGCGTGAACTACACAGAGAAAATCTCACTCTCCGACAATCCTGTCTCGGCTAAAATCGGTTATTTTTACTCAATGCTGGCGATGATTTGTATGTACGGCTGCTTTCAGGGTCTGGTATCCGTGTCATATCTGCAAGCCAACATATCCGCGCTTGGGGCGCGGCGTACAATGTCCCCGGTCGGGCGTTTCCGCATGGTGACATATGACTTACTCGGCGGTATGACGGTTCATTATCTCTCGCTGTTATTCTGTGTGGCGTATATCATCTTTGTGTTGGGTATAGATTTTGGCTCAAAGCTCGGAATGGTGCTTCTGACTTGCTTTGTCGGCAGTGTTCTGGGCGTGGCGTTCGGCGCGATGGTAAGCGTCAACCCGAAAATAAAGGAACAGGCGAAGACGGCGATTCTTATTACCGTTAATATGATTTGCGTTTTTCTCTCCGGGCTTATGATTGGCAATATGAATTATATAGTAATGCAAAACGTGCCGATAGCCGCGTGGCTGAATCCGGCATCGAGAATAGTCGATGCGTTCTATTGTCTTTACTATTATGACAATTACGAACGATTTTTCTTGAATATAGGAATTATTTCGGCAATGACGGTTGTATTGCTTGTAATTACATCATTTTTTATCGGGAGGCAGCGTTATGAAAGTATTTAGTACGTGTGTAACCATAATAAAACGGCACGCCGGCTCGTTTTTATTATATTTTGCGGTATTTCTGGCTTTACAGTTGGTAATGTCACGGGTTTATATCGATGAAACCAACTTTGATATCAGCTCAGTTAAACCTAATTTTACCGTTATAAACCGCGATGTTGATTCCCCGTTATCAGTCGGCTTGACAGAATATCTTAACAGACACGGCGTTGCGGTAGAGCTCGAGGACGATAAACGCGCCCTGCAAGACGCGGCTTTTTATCAGGCGACAGACTTTATAATTATCCTGCCCAAGGGGTTTAATGAAACATTTTTCAACGGCGGTGACGCTGTAATCGAAACCGTCTTAACGGTCGAATCCGCAAAAGGCTACTACGCGGACAGGCTTGTTAATCAATATTTTAACCTCGCGCGGCTGTATAAAGAGACAGTAGAAGATGAAAAAGCTCTTGTGAATCTGGTTTTGAGTGACTTAATGGCGGAGGCGCAAGTCGAAATGAAGCGATTCGGCGCGAGCGCGCCGATAAACGGTCAGGTTCATGTATATATGCGTATGGTGAGCTATATTATTTTAGTGCTGATTATAGTCAGCGTAAGCAATATAACAAAGGCGTTCCGCCGCCCCGATGTGCGTATGCGTAACTTATGTTCGCCGATGAAGCCGCGTTCGCAGAGTTTTCAGCAGATACTTTGCAGTTTGTTGGTCAGCATCGCGGCATGGGCTTTGATAATCTTGCAGGGATTATTGTTTTACGGCTCTCTGCTCGGGGACACCGATGGCAGGATTATCGCGCTGATGCTGCTCACGTCATTTATTGTCACACTGCTCTCGCTGTCAATCGCAACATTAGCGTCTGTTTTTATCACAAGCCCCAACGCGCAGAACGCGGCCGCCAACTTCTTGGCGTTGGCTCTCAGTTTCTTGGGCGGCGTGTTCGTTCCGCTCGAAATGCTGGGGGATGGTGTGCTGAAGGTGTCAAGGCTCACCCCGATGTATTGGTATACGGTCACGCTTGATAACATCGTCAGCCTGACATCGTTCAGCGCGGAATCGTTATCACCCGTGTGGCAGGCAATGCTGATACAGCTCGCGTTTATGGCGGCGTTCTTCTGTGTCGCGCTTGTAATCGGAAAACATTTGAACCAGTCTGAACGCGCGTTCAGAAGTACGAAAACAGAACTGGAGGCGTGATTATTTCCTCTCTTTAGCACCCGACCGACAATTAAATATAAATCTTGCGGAATGATACGGACTATGGTATGATGGTATAGTAAGTGCCGTCATGCTCCGGCACGGCTGCGCTGTAAGCAATCTAAATGGAAAGGCGGTTTTCAAATGAAAATCGGTACAAAAATCCGCGGCGGATTTGTAATAATGATTGCGATTGGGCTGATTGTCGGCATCGTGGGGATACTGTCTATATTCGACTTAACGCGAATGTCCAACGAATTGCATGATTTAGAGGTGGAGGCGGCAGGAATTGCCACTGTGCTGCAAGCCCATTACACATGGAGGCACGGACTTATAATGTCGTCGGTGTCCGGTGAGGATTTTACAGGGTCGGTTGACCCTGACACCTGTGCCTTAGGCAAGTGGCTCAGTAGTGAAGAAGGACAGATAACCGATTCTGAAGTGCTTATGCTGATTGACAGCATTCACCAGCCCCACCACTTTATACACAACGAGGCAAAGGCAATTAACGTGTATTTACAAAACGATGACAGGGAAATGGCATTGGCGCACGCCATGAATACTATTCTGCCGGAAACGGAAAAGGTCATTTCGATTCTGGTACAGATGGATGATCGCTACGCTGTGCTGATAGACGCGAAAACATCGGAAATTGTCGCCGACGGTGCTTCGGTGACAATCGTTATCATTGCGTTCGTTGTCGTGGCTCTGATTGTTGGCATTTTCTTCTCATGGTTCATTCCGGCGGGTATCATTAAGCCGCTAACACTGGTTTCCACATTTATGAAAAAAGCCGGTACTACGGGGGACATCAACATCGGAGCGGAGGAATCCGCGTTCATCCAAAGGCTCTCCGGCATCAAGAACGAAATCGGGGACTTGGTTGGCGGTGCTTCGGCGTTTATCCGGCACGTTGCGCGTATCGCCGGAGAACTGGAATCCATTGCGGAAGGCGATCTAACCACGGATGTTGAGCTGCTCTCGGATGCCGACGCAATGGGAAAATCCCTTAATAACATGACTGACAGCTTCAACAATATGTTTAGGGATATAAACGCTTCCTCCAATCACGTTTCCACAGGCGCGAAACAGATAGCGGACGGGTCGCAGGCACTTGCTCGCGGTTCGACCGAACAGACCGCATCGGTTGAGAAGCTGTCCTTATCTATCTCCGAAATCGCGCAAAAGACAAAAGAGAACGCCGAAAAGGCCGATAAAGCCGCGTTGCTCGCCAACACCATTAAGGGCAACGCCGAAAAGGGCAGCCGCCAGATGGGTGAAATGACAGCCGCCGTCAAGGACATCAACACGGCGAGCCAAAACATCAAAAAGGTTATAAAGGTCATAGACGATATAGCGTTCCAGACGAATATCCTCGCCCTAAACGCCGCCGTTGAGGCGGCAAGAGCGGGACAGCACGGCAAAGGCTTTGCGGTCGTTGCGGAAGAAGTCCGCAATCTCGCGAGCAAGAGTGCGGACGCGGCGAGAGAAACAGGAGAAATGATAGAGAACTCAATGGAGAAGGCGGAACTGGGTTCGCGTATCGCGGACGAGACCGCCGCAAGTCTTGCCGAAATCGTCAGCGGAATTAACGAGAGCAGCCAGATAGTCAGTGAGATAGCTCAGTCGTCCGAGGAACAATCGGCGGGTATCTCTCAGATTAACCAAGGCATTGACCAAGTAGCGAACGTTGTTCAGCAGAACAGCGCGACAGCCGAAGAAAGCGCGGCCGCCTCAAAAGAAATGAGCGGACAGTCTTCGATACTCGAGGAGCTTATCGCGCAGTTCAAGCTGAAAGGCGCAACGGGAAGCGGTTTAGGCGCGGGACACAAAAAACAGTTCACAATGCCGGAAAATACGTTGTATAATGAGGGCGGCGGAGAGTACGGGAAGTATTAAACCGTTGAAATTATTGACAACATAAAACACATAGCGTATAATAGGCATAACAATATAGAGGGGGATATTTTATGCAAAGAGTGTTTAACTTTTCGCCGGGTCCGTCAATGCTTCCTTTAGAAGTGCTTAGGCGTGCCGCCGCGGAACTGGAAAATTACAACAATACCGGAATGTCCGTTATGGAAATGAGCCACCGCTCGAAAGATTATTTGAAAGTATACGAGGAGGCCGAAGCGAAGCTCTGCCGCGTAATGGGTATCCCGGATACGCATAAAGCGTTGTTTTTACAGGGCGGAGCGACACTCCAGTTCGCTTCAATACCCATGAACCTCATGGGCAGTCACAAAAGCGCGGACTACGCCGTAACGGGATTCTTTTCCAACAAAGCATATGTTGAGGGCAAAAAATACGGCGGCGCGCGCATTGCCCTGTCCACAAAGGACAGCGATTATACCATAATACCGCTCCAGTCGGCGTACAGCGTTGACACCGACGCGGCATATTTCCACTATTGCCACAACAATACCGTTTTCGGAACGCGCTGGCCGTATACTCCTGACACGGGCAAAGTGCCGCTCGTTTGCGATATGTCCTCGTCCATACTCTCCGAACCCGTTGACGTGTCTAAGTTCGGTATCATCTACGCGGGGGCGCAGAAGAATATGGGTCCCGCGGGATTAACCGTGGTAATAATCCGCCGTGATTTGACAGGAAACGCAATGCCGTTAACTCCGTCTGTAATGGATTACGCGGCGCAGACGCAGAACGACTCGATGATAAATACCCCGGCGACATACGGCATTTACCTGTTAAGTCTGGTTCTCGACTGGGTGGAGAAGCAGGGCGGTCTTGCGGCAATGCAGAAGTATAACCGCAGGAAAGCCGATATGCTTTACTCTCTGATTGATGACTCCAACCTTTACCGCGCCAGTGTCGCAACGGATTCTCGCTCGATGATGAACGTCACGTTCAACTTGGGCAACGTTGAACTGGACAAAGAGTTTGTCACTCAGGCGGCAAAGCGCGGACTGGTTTCGCTCGCGGGTCACCGCGCGACAGGCGGCATACGCGCCAGTATTTATAACGCGATGCCCGTTGAGGGTATAAAAACACTCTGTGACTTTATGAAAGAATTTGAGTTTGAATACGGGAAATAAAAGGAGAATAGAAAAATGAATAAGAGAATTTATAAGATACGCAACGGCAAGATTTGCGGCGTTTGCGGCGGTATAGGCGAGTTTTTGGATATTGACCCAACTATTATCCGCTTGGTGTGGGCGATTTCGGCATTTGCAGGTGTGGGGTTGTTTGCGTACTTTGTCGCCGCGCTGATACTGCCCTATCAAGACCAAATATAAACAATAATAAAAGGACGGACTGAAGATGTATACTATACGCAGCTTGAATAAAATCGCTCCTATAGGACTGGATTTACTCGACCCCGCGCAGTTCACGCTTAATGACAATGAGCAGAACCCCGAGGGTATCCTCCTGCGTTCCGCCGATATGCACAGCATGGAACTGCCCGATAACCTGTTGGCGGTTTCCCGCGCGGGCGCGGGCGTTAATAACATTCCGCTCGATGCTTGCGCCGAAAAGGGTATTGTCGTGTTTAACACACCGGGCGCGAACGCCAACGCCGTCCGCGAGCTTGCGGTTTGCGCGTTGTTTTTAGCGTCACGCAATATAACGGCGGGTATTAAATGGGCATCGGGACTTGAGGGCGATGATGTCGCCAAGCAAATCGAAAAGGGCAAGTCGGCGTTTGCCGGACCCGAAATCATGGGTAAAACCTTGGGCGTTGTCGGGCTTGGCGCAATCGGCGTTGGCGTTGCCAACGCGGCGCACCACTTGGGTATGAATGTCCTTGGCTTCGACCCGTACATCTCGGTTGACGCGGCGTGGGGACTTTCGCGCAGTGTCAGCCGCTATCACGACTTTAACAAACTGCTGGCGGAATGTGATTACCTGAGCATTCACGCTCCGCTTAACACCTATACGAAGCACATGATAAACTCCGTGGCGTTATCGCTGATGAAGCCGGGTGTACGCATTATCAACTTTGCCCGCGCCGAACTGGTTAACGATGACGACATGATATCGGCTCTGGACAGCGGTCGCGTGTCGTGCTATGTCACCGACTTCCCCAACGGGCGCGTTAACAAGCATCCGAAAGTCGTACCCATCCCTCACTTGGGAGCGTCCACACCCGAGAGCGAGGACAACTGCGCCGTAATGGCGGTTCAAGAAATGTCCAACTATCTGGTGTTCGGCAATATTAAAAACTCCGTCAACTATCCCGATGTCGAGCTGGCGAGAACAACGCCGTACCGCCTGTGCGTGATTCACAGAAATATACCCTCAATGCTGTCAAGCATATCGTCTATGGTAGGTGACGCGGGTATCAACATAGATAATATGCTGAACAAATCTTTGAAAGAATATGCCTATACCATTTTGGACGTATCAACCGAAATAGACAATAAACTGCTTGAATCACTTATGTCCGTGGAGGGAATAATTAAAGTCAGAGTGTTGAAATCATAGAGGTGTAGTCTTGGGTCAGGTCATTTTTTCGATATCCGGAAAGGGCGGCACGGGAAAAACCACGGTCGGCTCGGGTGTCGCTTCATGCCTTGGCATACTGGGTCATAAAACTCTGCTGATTGACACGGACTGCGGCCTTAGAAACGTTGACATCATAATGGGTGTCTCCGATAAAGCCGTCATGCACCTCGGGGACGCGCTGTCGGACAATGTCGCGTGGGAAGACGCGCCGATTGTTCACCCCGACATACCCAACCTCTCCATTATTGCCGCGCCAAGCTCCGAAGATGAAATGGATATTGAAAAATTCGGCGTTTTAATCGGCAAATACAAGGAAAAATTCGACTTCATATGGATAGACGGCTCTGCGGGACTTGGCGAAAGACATCTTGCGATTGCGGAAATCGCGGAGTTGGTCGTTGTGGTCGTCACACCTGATGTTGTAAGTATGCGCGATGCGGCGCGGGTATCCGAATTACTGAACCAACGCGCCTTTCTTGTGGTTAACCGCGTGCGACCAAGACTTGTCGCGTTTCGCGGCGCACTCTATGTCGATGATATTATGGACGCTACGGGTATCCCTCTTTTGGGTGTTGTTCCCGAGGATGAAAGGGTTATCGCAGCCACCAATAAAGGTGTGCCGCTTGTCTTGCTGTCGCAGGACGGTGCTGCTGAGGCGTATCGGGATATAGCGTTAAGACTGTTGGGCGAACGTGTGCCGCAGAGTGACATGAAAGTCACAAGCAAGGCAAAACGCGCGTTTTTGTCCGGAATTGAGTAACCGGGGAGGGTTGTGTGTATGTATATCGCTTTGATTGCCCATGATAAAAAGAAAGAGCTTTTAGTGCAGTTCTGCATTGCTTACTGCGGTATCCTGTCTAAACACAATCTTTGCGCGACCGGAACGACCGGACGACTGATTGCCGAAGCAACGGGATTGAATATAAAGAGATTCCTGTCGGGTTCTCAGGGAGGCGACCAGCAAATCGGGGCGCGTATCGCCTATAACGAAATTGATTTGGTATTGCTTTTCAGAGACCCGCTGACCGCCGCTCCCCACGAACCCGACATATCACTTATACGGCTGTGCGACATTCATAACGTGCCGATTGCTACGAATGTGGCGACCGCGGAGGTATTGATACACGGTCTTAGCCGCGGCGATCTCGGATGGCGCGATATAGTTAATCCGAAATAGGAGGGATTTATTTGGCAAACTTCAGTAAGCCAAATAATAAACGTGACCGCAAGGCAAGCGAATCTATCCTTACACATCAAAAAAATCTGTCGGAAATTGAGTTGCCGACAGGCACACCCTTGGCGGTCATAGTTAAACTAAAGGCCGAAGAAGATAAAACGATTATACTGCGAAGCGTGTTCGAGAGCGTTATCGATGATGAAAATTTTCTTATTTCCGCCCCCATGCGTGGGACTTTATTATATCCGCTGGCATTCGATGATGAAGTAAAAATCGAGTTTATGGAGAAGGGCAGCGGCGCGTATTACGAGACAAAAGCGTTTGCGGGCGAACGTGTCGCAAAAGACAAGCTCGACTTCCTTGAAATGAGATTCGGCGGTTACTTTACACGTTTTCAGCGGCGTTCGGATTTTAGGGTGGATGTAAATATCGAGACATCATTTGAGGTGCAGATAAAAAACTCGGAAGAGTATGTTGCACATGACTGCCTCATAAACAATCTTTCGGCGGGCGGCGTTGCGATGCTTACCGGAGAAAGACCGGAAATCGGTGATATGATACAGCTGTTAATGCCCAGTGAAATTTTCGGGCTTGATAAAAAGCTGACCGCTCAGATAAACTGGGTACGCAGAAATAACGACCCCGACATACCGTATCCATACTACATCGGCGCAATGTTCCATTTTACTAATTCGGTGGACAAGGATGATTTGATTAAATACGCGCTTAAACAGCAAAGAGAACAACGCAGAAGGGAGCTATTCTATGATAAAGGTCACCCACGAAATAACTAAATCTTTCGTTTCGGAAAGTGAGCTGAACGCCGTCTTTTCCGATGTTGAAAAGGCGCATCAAACACTTGTAAACGGTACGGGGCCGGGCAAGGATTTCCTTGGATGGACAACACTGCCCCGCGATTATGACCGCGATGAGCTTGAGCGTATAAAAGCGGCGGCGGCACGGATACGCAAGGATTCAGAGGTGCTTCTCGTCATCGGTATCGGCGGCTCATATCTGGGGGCGCGGGCGGCTGTTGAGTTTATCAAATCGCCCTTTTACAATCAGCAAAAAAAGACGACCCCGGACGTGCTGTTTGTCGGGAACAATCTCAGCCCCGACTATATACACAGTATTTTCGAGTTGATTAAAGACCGCGACTTTTCGATAAATGTCATATCGAAATCGGGAACGACTACTGAACCGGCTATCGCGTTCCGCCTGTTCAGGGATGAAATTGAAAAGCGTTACGGCGCGGCGGGCGCGGCACGGCGCATATACGCCACGACCGACCGTTCGCGCGGCGTACTTAAACAAGTAGCAACCGCGCAGGGATACGAAACCTTTGCCGTGCCTGATAATATCGGGGGACGCTACTCTGTTCTGACAGCCGTTGGATTGCTGCCGTGCGCCGTTGCCGGACTGGATGTCGATATGATGTTCGCGGGCGCGGAAGAAGCGATGGACGTATGCTATAAAGAGGGCGCAAGCAATCCCGCGTGGATATACGCGGCGGCGCGTAACGCGCTGTACCGCAAGGGTTATTGTATCGAAGTTTTAGGATGCTACGAGCCGGGCTTTCGGTTTATGAGCGAGTGGTGGAAACAGCTCTACGGCGAGAGCGAGGGTAAAGACCGCAAGGGCATATTCCCCGCGAGCGTTGAGCTTACGGCGGATTTGCACTCAATGGGGCAGTATCTGCAAGACGGCGAGAGGAAACTGATGGAGACTATCGTAACCTTTGACCGCCCCATGAGGGATATAACCATCCCGTCACAGGCGGAAGACGGAGACGGGCTTAATTTTCTCGCCGGACAGGGCTTACACTCAATCAACACACAGGCGTTCAAGGGAACGATGCTGGCGCATATGGACGGCGGCGTGCCGAACATAGAAATTTCCTGCGCCGCGCCCGATGAACGCACGCTCGGTCAGCTTGTTTACTTCTTTGAGTTTGCCTGCGGCGTTTCGGGCTATACTCTCGGTGTAAACCCGTTCGACCAGCCGGGCGTTGAGGCGTACAAAGTCAATATGTTTGCGCTGTTGGGCAAAAAAGGGTATGAAGAAAAGAGAGAAGAATTACTAAAGAGATTGGGGTAGATAAAAATGGTAAAATTATTTGCCGGACTTGCCGGCACAGGGAAAACGAAAAATATTATCGAGATGGTAAACAAAACAGCCAGAGAGGACAACGGGCAGGTCGTCTGTATCGAACGCGGGAACAAACTGCGCTACGACATCATTAACGCGGTGCGTCTTATCGACTCTTCGGAGTTTGACATCCAAGGTTTTCAGGTAATGCGCGGCGTTATAACGGGACTGTATGTCGGAAACTTCGATATTACCCACATTTTCATTGACAGTCTTCACAAAGTAGCCAAGATGGACGACATAGGCGATTTGGAAAAATTCTTTGTCTGGATGAAACAGTTCGGAAAGTCGCACGGAATTAACTTTGTCGTTTCGGTCGGTATTTCTGAGGACAAGCTGACCGAACAACTCAGGGAGTTTTTATAAGTGGCTGCGTTGGTTTTGGCGTCAGGTTCGCCAAGACGATTGGAGCTTCTGAAACAGTTTCAAGGACACGAACTGCGTGTTGTTATCCCGCAGACAGACGAGTGCTGCAGCCTTCCCGCAGGACAGGCGGTCGGTGAGCTGTCGCGCAGAAAAGCCATGTGCGTTGAAACATACCCGGGTGAGGTTGCCATTGCGGCAGACACGCTTGTCGAGCTGAACGGGCATACCCTCGGAAAGCCCGCGAACGAAGCCGAAGCGCAGATGATGCTCGAAAAACTCTCGGGACACTGGCACGATGTATACACAGGTATCACGGTGTTTAACGGTCAGCGTATGCTGACCGAAACCGAACGCACAAGGGTGCGTTTCGCGCCGTTGAGCATACATGATATAAAGTCTTATATCGCGTCCGGAGAACCGCTTGATAAAGCGGGTTCATACGGCATACAGGGCAGGGGCGCGCTCTTTGTCTCCGCTATTGAGGGCGATTTTTACAATGTAATGGGGCTGCCGTTGTTTCGTCTCGGACAGCTTTTGAACAAGTTCGGAATAAAACTGTAACGCTTAAATGAAATTTATTTTAAGATATAAATGGATAATTCTGGTTGCCGCAATAATAATTGCCGCAATCGCGCTCTCTGTTTACTCGGCTCTGTCGCCCGGACGCGCGCTCGGAGGTTCGGGGATTTTGGGCAGTGCGCTAAAACCTATACAAACCTCATTAAACTCAATTTCAGAGAGATTAAACACGTTTTGGAGCAGCGGACGCATAATCGAGGAACTACGCGCCGAAAACTCACGGCTGCGCCGTCACGCCGCCACGGTAGACGAACAATCGCGGCTGTATCATGAGACATTGAAAGAGAATGAGCGTTTGCGCGACATATTGGAATTTAAGCAGAAGCGGCGGGATTTCGAGTTAATGCCCGCAACGGTAATTGCCGGGGACATCGACAACTATGCCCGCACATTCACCATATCGCGCGGCGACAAACACGGCGTTGTGCCGCAAATGCTCGCGCTTAACGAGTTCGGGCAGATAGTAGGTGTTGTTTCAGAGGTCGGTTCCGACCAGTCGGTTCTCAGAATGTTGGTAGACTCAGATTTTGCGTGCGGCGCGTATATCTTTCGGTCGAGGGACTACGGCGTATGCAGGGGAAGATTCGAGCTTATGTATGACAATAAGCTGACTATGATAGGCTTCGGCACGGACACGGACATCAAAGAGGGCGATGAGGTCTTGACATCCGACATAGGCGAGGTGTTCCCGCGTGATTTGGTTATCGGCTATGTCTCCGATTTGGAATACGACCGTAACGGCATGACCGTAACCGCGATTATTACTCCCGCAGCGGAGCTAACGCACGTTGAACAGGTTTTTCTTATCATGTCGTTTGAAAGCGAGGATTAGCGGTGTATACAGAGAGTTACCGTATGCGTATAGCGATAATTAAAATTTCGCTGTATATTCTCCTCATTTTTCTAACATTTGCGCTTCAGTTCCTTCTGCCGCCCGTTTTGAATGTGCGCCCGCTCTTGCTTATTATGGTCTGCGTAATTATATCGCTGTTCTCCGGCCCGTATATAGGGGGCTTTTCCGGATTTATCTGCGGGCTTATATGCGATTGGATTTCCGTGTATACCACGACATACTATACAATGATTCTTATGCTCTTCTGCATCGCGGTCGGACTGGTGGCGGAATACAGCCTGCGAAAAACGCTTCTCTCCGCTTACTTTTTAGCAATAATCGTGTTGGTTGTAACACAGGTGCTGTTCGTTTCCGCGTTTTTACTGCTGTTCAGGCGGGCTGACTCGTGGGCATATATATATGTCACAACGCCGGAAATACTTTATTCGCTCGCGCTGCTGCCTATTTTATACTTTCCCGCCCGCACGATTTACAGAAGAACGCTGATTAAAAGGTAGGGACGACCTGTGGTCGTCCGTGGACGCACATAGTGCGTCCATACAAATGACAATGTTTAATCAGTGGAGGGATTTATGTCCAAACCGCGTTTATACATCAGAATAGGCATCTTGGGTCTCATGACGCTGGCGTTCGCGGCAGTTCTTGTTATAACGCTCTTTGACCTCCAGATAATCCAAACCGTGCCTGAGGCGGCGGCTCGCGCCGAACGCCGCTATACCACCGAAATCGGTGTCGCGGCAGCTCGCGGAGAGGTTTTTGACCGTTACGGCCGCCCTCTGATAACAAACGTACTGGGCTACAATATCACGCTGAACCATCGCCAATTAACGCTCGCCGACGCGAATGAGTTCGGCTCGTCCGCACGCGGCATTCTGAACCTTATCGCGCTGTGCCGCCGTGAAGATACGCTCTACGAAGACACATTCCCGGTCACATATGAGCCGTACCGATATATAAACGATATGACATCGGCGCAGGATAAACGTCTGAAACGATTCTTGGATGAAATTGAACAGCCGGATTTTACCGCCGAAGAGCTTATGGTTTTTTTGCGCGAGCGGTACAAAATCCCAGAGGAGTTCAGCGATGACGATGCGCGTCTGGTAATAGGTGTACGCTATGAGTTGGAATTGCGAACCGTCTTTTTCAACATACCGCCGTATATATTCGCGGACGGTATATCCGTAAAACTGCTGACGTTGATTGAAGAGCGGCGTTTGCCGGGCGTAAGCGTCAACAGCGTTACGACAAGGGAGTACCGGACTGATTTCGCGGCGCATTTACTGGGGCGTGTCGGACAGATACCCGAGAGCAGAGCAGAGGAATATTTAGGACTGGGGTATTCATTAGACGCTATTGTCGGCATTGACGGCGTTGAAAAAGCCGCCGAATCGTGGCTCAAAGGCGTTGACGGCATAATGAGCGTTGAAACGACAATTTCCGGGCAGATAACCGCGCAGAGATACAGAAGAGAACCACAGGCGGGAAACCACATAATAACCACGCTCGATTTGCGCTTGCAGGAAGCCGTTGAACGCGCTCTGGAGCGCGGTATCGAGGACTTGCGGGCAACTGGCGTTGACAGAGAGGGCGGCGCGGCGGCGGGCGGCGCGGTCGCCGTCATAGATATAAATTCCGGCGAGATTCTGGCAATGGCTTCGTACCCCACTTTCAGCCTGATTAATTTTAAGCAGAATTTTCAGATAATGAACGAAGACCCCTCAAGACCCATGTACAACCGCGCAATCGCCGGAACATACGCCCCCGGCTCGATATACAAGATGTGTACGGCTATAGCGGCTCTTGAATACGAGATAGTAAAACCGAGAACCACCATTTTTGACAATGTCAGATATATGTTTTACGCGCCGAGCTATACGCCGAGGTGCAACGGCAGTCACGGCAGCGTCAATGTCTACAATTCACTAAAAGTTTCGTGCAACTACTACTATTATGAAGTCGGGCGGCTCTTGAAAATCGACCGCCTCGGCGAATATGCCATGAAAATGGGATTCGGGCGGAAGTCGGGAATCGAGCTGGACGGCGAGAGCATTGGCGTTCTGGCAAGTCAGGAATATGTCGAATCGCAGAACCTGCGTTGGATGCCGGGCGATACCATACAGGCGGCAATCGGTCAGTCCTATAACAGCTTCACGCCGCTCCAAATGGCGGTTTACACGGCGACAATAGCGAACGGCGGACTGCATTACCGCCCGCATATCCTAAAATCGGCGCGTTCATATGACTTCAGGCGCGAGACATTTGACAATCTGCCCGAAATCATGGACGACCTTGAGCTTGACCCCGATAACATAAAGGCCGTTCAGGAAGGTATGCGTATGGCGGCGCAGGCGGGCGGCACGGCGGCAAGGATTTTCGCGTCATATCCGATACCCGTGGCGGCAAAAACAGGTACGGCGCAGACGAGCGCGAACCGCCCCGACAACGGCGTGTTCGTTGCCTACGCGCCTTATGAAAACCCCGAAATTGCCGTTGCGGTCGTTGTTGAAAAAGGCGCGGGCGGCTCGCGTGTCGCGCCGATAGCGAGAGAGGTATTCAGCGCGTATTTTGATATTAAAGCCAGAATGACGGCTATTGATACGGAGGGCTAAATTATGAAATATCACATCAATCTCGAAAAAGGCGATGTCGGGGAGTATGTCATACTGCCGGGCGACCCGGGACGCTGCGAAAAAATCGCGGAACACTTCGACAATCCTAAGAAAGTCGGGCAGAACCGCGAGTATGTCACATATACCGGAACGCTTGACGGCACGCGCGTATCCGTGACATCCACCGGAATCGGCGGCCCGTCCGCCGCCATTGCGTTGGAGGAACTCGCGGCAATCGGAGCGCATACATTTGTGCGTGTCGGCACTTGCGGCGGCATAGCGCAGCAGGTAATGGGCGGCGATTTGGTTATTGCCACGGGCGTTGTGCGCCACGAAGGCACATCGCGCGAATACGCGCCCATTGAGTATCCCGCCGTTGCCAACTATGACGTACTCAACGCGCTTGCCGAAACGGCGAAAGCCGGGAGCTTGCCGTATCATGTCGGCGTGGTACAGTGCAAGGACTCGTTCTACGGGCAGCACAACCCGTCACGGATGCCCATTGCCGGGGAACTGCTGGCAAAATGGGAGGCATGGAAACGCCTTGGCGTACTCGCCTCAGAGATGGAATCCGCCGCCCTTTTTGTCGCGGCGAACGCGCTCGGTGTCCGCTGCGGCTCGTGCTTTGTCGCGGTGTGGAATCAAGAACGCCGTGCCTTGGGGCTTGACGATAACGAGTGCCACGACCCCGAAAACGCGATAATATTGGCTGTAAACGCAATCAGAAGGCTTATAAAGGGGTAGAATCTAACAAGGCATTCAAGCTGATTATTATGCCGCCTTTGCTCTCATAGTAACGCAGCATTTCGTCAATTTTCCTTTTATCATAGCTCGTTACGCAATCTGATATGACGGTAACTTTGTAATTATCTTTAAGCAGATTATAGCAAGTTGATTTAACACAGGCAATAGCGTCCGCCCCTGTCAGATAGAACTCGCGTATCCCATTCTTACCGATAAATTCCGTGAACTCCTCGCTGCTTAACGCATTCTGCTTGTATTTCGTAAAAATGTTTTCTGTTACTACTTTTAAGTCTGCAGCCAGTTCTGAACCGCGAGTGTTGGGCTTGAAAGTCCTTGTACCGTCTGATAAATTTTCGTGTCTGATATAGACGACATGAATATTATTACTAACCGCCCAATCAACAGCTCTGTTAATGTCATCAATTATCTCCTTGTAATTCTTTGTTGTGTCATTTTGAACATCTATTACCACCAAGGCTTTATTTAACACGGCTTTCCCTCCTAATATTTGCAAAATTGCGCCCGCAAGCGACATTGTAAATATATTATCATATCGAACACGACAACTATATGTCATGTTCGATATTTGCGTGAAAAAATTTTGATTAACACGCAATATTCGCCCATTGTATTGACAACAGGCGAATATCATGCTATAATATGTCTATCAATTAACAAGGGGCTGTTTGATATGGGCGATTTAGCGAGTTTGAATGTAAAAATTGACCGTTCTGTGAAAAAAGAAGCGGATTCCATAGCTAATGCTATGGGAATGACATTGTCCACGGCAATCAATATCTTCGTTCGCCAAATGGTTAATGAAAGAGCTATACCTTTCAAAATCCATATGGCGGAAAACGAAGCCGCTCAATTTCATCAACTGATAGAAAGCATCCGCGCCGAAAACGAAAAAAAAGGTTTTTTGACTGCTGATGAAATCAATGCGGAAATAAAAGCCTACCGCAGCGAAAAACAACGGATACAAGCATGAAGAGTATTATAAGGGTTGTTATAGACACAAATATTTTGGTGTCGGCATTATGGTCCGATGACGGGAATGCTTCTGCGATTATTAAAATGATGCCGAGTAACATTATCCCGGTCTTCAATGATTTTATTCTTGAGGAATACACCGAAGTATTAAGTCGTCCGAAATTTGCTTTTTCCGTCCACAAAAGAGAAAGCCTGTTGGCAAAGATGAAAGATTACGGCGAAAGCATTACCCCCGAAAAAAGCGATATCCCCATGTCTGACGAGACAGATCGCATTTTCTACGATACGGCAATGGCAATAGGGGCAATCCTTATCACAGGCAATATAAAAGATTATCCTAATGAATCGTTTATTATGACACCGGCAGAATTTTTACAAAAAACGGTACAGTAGTTTTATTTTCTGCGTTGCCTTGTTCGGATTGGACTTGGCGGCGGTATTTATACTATACATAGGAGGAAAAGTGAAAATGACTATCGAGAAATTTGATGTATCTATGTTAGATGAATGTGTAGACTTATATATGAAAACATATTCAGCAGAGCCTTGGAATGAGGAATGGGAATCACGCGATGTTGTGGTGGATTATATAAGCAAATGGACTTCAAACAACTTTTTCATAGGTTTTGTAGGAAAGCAAAACGACAAGATTATTGCTCTTTGTTTCGGATATGAAAAGCCCTACACCAAAGGAACTGAGTATTACATCAATGACTATATTGTTGACCCGAATTTGCAAAGGCAGGGTATTGGTATTGCCTTGATGGAGGGTGTAAAGAAAGAGTTGGTTGTACTTGGCATACCTGCTATTATGTTGAGTACACAAAGAAATATCCCGGCTCATGCTTTTTATAAGAAGTTGGACTTTTTCACTCTTGAAGACACGATTGTGATGGTTGGCGATGTATAGCAATATTTTTCGTGCATATTACTTGATATGCACGAAATACTGTGGTATAATACAAACAGGAGGTGCTTGTGATGGCTGATACAATCAATGTAACAATCCGGATTGACAGGGAAATTAAAGAACAAGCCGAAAGGATGTTTAATGATTTTGGCATGAATTTATCTACCGCGTTCAATATATTTGCGCGGCAATCCCTGCGGCAGGGAAAAATACCTTTTGATATTTATGACCCGTTTTACAGCGATAAAAATCAAGCAGAGCTTGCCCGCAGAATAAACGATATTGAAGCCGGACGAAACCTTACGGTTCATGAGTTAATTGAGGTTGAAGATGAATAAAATCTGGCATGACAAAGCGTGGGACGAGTATATTGAGTGGCAGACAGAAGATAAAAAGACACTAAAGCGTATCAATGCTATTATCAAGGATATTGATCGCCACCCCTTCAAAGGTATCGGCAAACCTGAACCTTTAAGGGGGAATAGACATGGGTATTGGAGCAGGCGTATTGATGAAACTAACCGTATTGTTTATAAAGTTGAACGTAACCAAATCATTATTGCTCAATGCGGCGGTCATTACGATGATTAATATTACATAAGTATTGCTAATCCCCCCTTTTTCTGTTCACAAAAAATTAACATTTTGAAAAGGATATTTGTGTTGACAAATATCCTTTTATATATTACAATGCCAATATACCATATGTAATATTTTTATTACATATGAAATAATTACAAACAAGGAGAGGTTAACATGGATGAGTTATTAATGGTAGGTTTAGGTAATGAAGTGATGAAGGTAAGTTTAATTTTTAGTTTCATCGCTATTATCGCTGTTGTGCTGATTATTGTTATAGGTCAAGCATACAAAGCCCGCTTATCTGCCATAAGCAAAAATTCGTTTGAAGAACTGACAACTAAACTTACGGTAGAAATCGAAGCCGTTAAAGCAGAACTCGCCGACATGAACGAAAGTCTTAGCTCCATAAACAAGATGATGAAGGAGATAGAATAACGTGGAGAGCTTGATTTTATCAAGCCATGAGGATTACACAAGGTTATTTGACGCGCTCTCTCATCCAATGAGAATAAAGGTTGTCGGCGTTCTTTCGGAAAAGCGGCGGTATGTCAGCGAACTGGCTAAAATAATGAACATGAGCAGGCCGCTTCTCTATATGCACTTAAAAAAACTCGAGGAAGCCGCTATTGTGACATGGAGCTATGAAATCTCCGAAACCGGAAAATCAATGAAATATTATGAAATAAAAGACTTTGACATTCATTTAACGCCCGAATTGCTAACGGAACTGTCAAAAATGATTCCGATTCTGTAAGGGTGACCGTCACGGTCGCCCGTTTATAATGCAATCTCGTTCGTAGGGGCGGTCATTGACCGCCCGTCTGACTTAAAACCAATATTATACGAGAAAGGTTAACGCAATGATAAATAAAAAAATAGTTATTCATTTTACCGCATTGACCTTTACCATTATGCTCATTTTTTGGGGAGGATTAGTTTTATGCGGGCAGTTTGGAATTACACTTGAAAAATATCCTGTATTATATTCACCTCAATTTATCGGCGCATGGTCTCCGGCAATCGCTTCATTCATAGTGCTAAAGAGAAACAATAAAGTATCAGGCATGAAAGAATGGCTGAGGAATATCTTTACAGTCAAAACATCGGTATATAATTACCTGTTTGTCATTGCTTTGTTTGTTGTCCTCATGGTTTCACTGATAGTGACTTCCGGTTTGAATAGGGCAGAGCCTCTATATATGTTTTTCGTCTGGATGCTTGGGTCGCTGTTGTACGGCGCGGGAATGGAAGAAGCGGGTTGGAGATATATACTATATTCCGAATTGAACAAGAAATTCGGTTACATCCTTTCATGTTTAATTACCGCCCCTATCTGGTTATTATGGCACGTCCCCCTATGGCTGTCTCTGGAGAATAGTTCGTTGGGAGTGAGGTCTTTTTTCTCCGCGATTATTTTGTTTGGAGGGACATTTGCATTGGGCGCGATTCATAAAATATCAAAAGGAAATATATTTTTATGCTTGCTTTTTCATTGCGCGGTTAATGCCGGACCAAGTACGTTTATACCTAATCAGACCATTTTAGGCGTAACTATTACATCTGCCATTATGATTGTCGTTTCAATAGCAGCAGTTTCAATATATGATAAACTTACCTCAGCGTCCCCTGTTCCATAAGCTCTGACATTCCAAACGGCGTGCCGAGACCGTCACGCCCTACTGCAACGCCGTTATTTTTGCCTTTTTTCTCGGTATGCTTATTTTTAGGATAATTTCATCGTCAAGTTCCTCTTTTTCCATGTCGGCAGCAACGCCCGCGCCGCGCATCACATCTACGGCACGCTCGACCGTGTTCAAAAACAGCCGCACATCCTTAACGATATAGTGTATTTTTGCCGGGCGTTCGTTCTTCTGCGGGGGTTGAGCTATAGGTATAATCCGCGCGGGCTTCTGTGTTAATAAGTCATCAATATACGCCTCAGTCTGGGCGACATTCAGACCGCGCTCAATGATTAACTCAAGCACCTCGCGCCTGCTTTCAGGTTTTTCAACGCGCAGGAGCGCGCGGGCGTGCCGCTCCGTCAGATTGCCGTTACGCATGATGTCTCTGGTTTGCTCATCAAACCTAAGTATACGCAGTTTATTGGCAACGGCGGGCTGTGATTTGCCAAGCCGCCTCGATGCTTCCTCCTGTGACAGACCATAGAGGTCTATAAGCCGTTTTATACCTTCGGCTTCCTCAAAGAAATCCAAATCGCGCCGCTGAAGGTTTTCTACCAGAGCTATAAGCGACGAACGCTGTTCGTCCGCTTCCGTAACGATACACGGCACTTCCGAAAGCCCCGCCATACGTGACGCTCTAAGCCGTCTTTCACCGGCGACAAGCTCATAACCGCCGTTTGACTTTCTGACGGTCAGCGGCTGCAAGATACCCAGTTCGCGTATGCTGTTAGCAAGCTCTTTCAAGCCGTTTGGCTCAAAAGACTTGCGGGGCTGTGCCGGATTGGGAATTATTTCGCCCGATTTTATGTATATAACGCGGTTCTTTTCCCAAAACGCAAGATTTTTCATTATATTTCCCTCCATATCATAAGAATATTTGTTATCCGCAAATGGTTTACATAACAAGTATACGGTATGTCCCACGCGATAACTGTCATAATATGGTATCCGCGAAAAAAACGCGAGAGAGCCGATTTTCAAACCGGCTCTCCCGCTATTCAGTTATTGACTAAAACAGTTTTGGTAACCAAAAGGCAAAAATGCCTTTGCGGTTAGTGCATACTTTTTTCAGCCTGTTCGATCATTTTCTTGACCATTTGTCCGCCGATAGAACCGGCCTGACTCGCGGTCAGATCGCCATTGTAACCGTTTTTAAGGTTAACGCCTACTTCAGAAGCGGCTTCCATTTTGAAACGGTTAAGAGCGTCTTTAGCGTTCGGGACAAGAGGATTACTGGCCATTGAGAACATCTCCTTGTTGACTACATTTATTTCATGTCTTTATTAAGACATACGGCGGTTTTACCCGCGATACTATTATTGCCCGTGATTCGTCTGATATGCTTAATAATTTTTGGGATTTTTGGTATGGATATAATAAAAATTAATGCTTGAACAATCTCAAAACCGATGATAAACTGATACGCAAAAGATTTTATTTTTTTGTAACGAAACGGCGGCTAATCAGTCTAATCCTTGAAATCGAACAGAAAGGAGGCGAGGATATGGACTTCGAGCAGTTATATAACACTTATTATATGCAAATATATTCATTTGTAATGACCTTGGCGCGAGATAGTGACTGTGCGGAAGAAATAACGCAGAAAACATTTTTCAAAGCACTTAGCACCGACAAAAAATATCGGGGAGACGCTTCAGAGTTTACATGGCTATGCGCTATCGCTAAAAATCTGTTCAACGATGAACTCAAACGGCAGGCGCGGCACAGCGGGTCAGAGAGCGAAAGCGTTTCGGATGTCAGCATAGAAACCGCTTTTGAAGACGAAGAATCTACCTTTAGGATACATCAGGCACTGCATAATCTGGAAGAACCCTATAAGGAAGTTTTTCAGCTCAGGGTATTCGGAGAGCTGTCATTTCAAAAGATTGGTCTGTTGTTTTCAAAAACCGAAAACTGGGCTCGTGTAACATATCACCGCGCCAGACTGAAGATTCAGGAAAGGATGGATATAAAATGAAACACTCTTGCGAACTGGTAAAAGACTTGCTGCCGTTATACCATGACGGCGTATGCAGTGAACACAGCAGGCAAATTATCGAGGAACACATTTCCGAATGTGAAAAATGCAAAAATGAGCTGCGGAAAATTGACGATGAAACGCTTGAGGCAAAGCTGACTAATGAGCGCGATAATGTAGTCGGGCGGCACGCCGAGAAGTTCAAGCGTAAATCACTGATTGCGGGAATCAGTATCGCGTCGGTTATGGCAGTGCCCATTGTAGTAAGCCTTATCGTTAATCTCGCAACCGGACACGCGCTTGACTGGTTCTTTATCGTGCTGACCTCTCTGATGGTCGCGGCATCGGTTTCGGTCGTGCCGATGGTCGCGGAACAGCGCAAAGGCCTTTGGACTGTCGGAAGTTTCGCCGGAAGCCTGACTTTATTACTGCTGACCGTCAACATATATTCCGGCGGTAATTGGTTCTTTGTCGCCGTCATACCTTCGCTGTTCGGTTTATCGGTGTTGTTCCTGCCCGTTGTTATGTATCAGCTGCCGTTGACAGGGTTTATCTCACGGCACAAGGGCTTGATTATCATGACCGCCGACACGCTGTTATTGTACGCGACAATAATTATCAGCGGGATACACGGAAGCAGCCCGGATTATTGGAGACCCGCCATACTGATTACCTCCGCCTGTGTATTGTTCCCTTGGGCATTGTTCGCGATTATCCGCTACGCAAGGCTCAACGGGTTTATAAGAGCCGGAATATGTTCAATAATCGGCGGCGTATTCCTCTCAACCGTCGGCAACATAGTAAGTTGGATACTGGACGCAAAGCCGATATTCAGCTTTAGCGAAGCAAACTTGTTTGTGTGGAACTATACGACAACAGATGCCAATGTCTTTTTGATAACCCTTCTGACGGGACTGTTTGCAGGTATAGCTTTACTGACGGTGGGGTTTGTGAGGAATAGGAAATAATAATAAAAACCGGGGCGGGGTCAAATGACCCCGCCGCGTTTTTTTATTTTCCCGTGTAGGGGCGGCCGTTCGTCCGCCCGCGAAAACGCACGGTTTCCCGTAGGGTCGGGCTTCCATGCCCGACCGTTCAAAAGATGGCCGCCCACGGACGACCAAAGTTCGTCCCTACGAGCCGATTGTATAAGTAACGGTAACATCTTTTGAGTATAGCTCGGGTTTAGTTTTGGATGTAATAGTCACCGTATGGGAAGTGTCGGTCGGAGTTGTCGCAGGTGATGAAACCGTAACCGCACTTCCAACTATAGCCGCAACGGCATCGACTACCAGACTACGTTTAGCCGGACCACCTGCGGCATCCCAAGCCGCGAGTGCGGCTATCTCGCCGAGTTTGTTTTCTACTGCCGTCAGTTTTGCGATTGCCGTGTCAAACGCCGCCTCGTCAACGTCAACCGTGAACGTCACCGTGTTACTGTTAAGCATGGGTGCTGTGCTATATGCGGCGGGCTTTGCCGTAATCGTTATCTTGTCGCCCGATGCCAAAGCGGTTGTCGTTGTGAACTTAACCTCTGTTGCAGTCGCGTCTATGCCCGTTACCTTGCCCGCCGCGCTGCCTTCGATTGTGAAGTTTTGCAAAAGAATGTCGGTCGTTCCGGTCTTAAACCCGCTGCCTGTAATTATAATCTCTTTCTCGGTCACTTTCGGTTGAGATTTCGCGGCGATTTTCGGCGCACCGATTTTCCAATCGTTGAATGCCAGAGCCTTACCATCGTCAACATCTGCTCCTATCGCCTTATAGCTTATCTGCTGTGCTTTATTAACGCCACTATCGTCCCAATCGGCGTGGATGTGTATGGTCGCGCCGACTATAAGGCTGAATCCGTCTTTCGGCAAGTTGATACCCTTTCCGGGTACGGCATTGGCGAGCGAAGACTGCGAATATGTATACTTAACCCCGTCCGCATCGCTCGCAACAGTAACCGTTACATACTCGATTTTGGCAATGCCCTCGGGCAGAGCTATCTCCTGAATCGCCGATGCGGGCTTCTTGCCTGTCGCGCCTTTCCTGATGTGTACTTTTGTACCCTCCGGGCCCAATTCGCCGACTTGGATATCCAACTTGGCTGTCAACGGCTCAATCCACGCTTCCGGTCTGCCGCCGATACCGCCCACAACTAAGTACTGGTCGCCTTTCTTAAACGGTAAGACATTGAGTTTGGTGTCTTTATTGTCCGGGTTTTTAACCGATTTAATCTTATAATTGGGAGCTTTGCCGTATGCGGCGGGCTTTACTTTGAATATCTTGCTTCCGGGTATATATTTGCCCTCGTCCGCCACGGGCGCGGAACGGAACAGGACTGTCTTCTTTGTGCCTGTATCCTCGATTGTCCAGCCAACATCGGGAAGTGACTGCCACGCGCTGCTCGCGGCTTTACCGTCTTCCGTATCCGCCCATTCGTACTTGCCTGTGGGTTCGGAGTACGTTTTCGCGCCTTTCTTGGTCATGAACCAGCTCGAGGGTGTCGCGTGGTAATAGAACGGCGCGAGTTTTTCCGCGTTGGCTTTGGGGCGTTTTTCTATCTTGGGGAACTTGACGACATTCGCGCCGTCCGCAACGCCTTTTTTAGCCACTACTGTTTTCTCTTCTTTTACGTCTTTGTCGTTATATTTATCTGTTAGCCATAGGGTCATACCCTTGTTGAACAGTCCCGCCAGTTTCTTATCTTCGGGCAGAGGTCCTTTTTTCCACTTCTTGCCGCCGTCAATGCTGTATGCCGCTACTTCATACCCGGCGTTGACTGTCTCGGCTGTGAGGTTGATATGAGGAGCGGGTGCGTCACCCTTACTGATTGTGCCGTTCGCGTCGCCGTCCGTTGCTCCGCCGCCCGAACTGCCGCCTAAGGTATTACTTGAGGTGCTTGGATTTTTCTGTGTGAATATAACTTCATTACCGCTGACGCTTACAGTAAAGTTATCAAAAGTCATTGCGCCTATCGCGGCGGCATCGTCCGTATCGCCCGCCGATGTATATGTATCGCCGCCAATCTTAATCGTCTCGCCTTTGCTGAGAGGAGCTTGGATAGTAAGCCTGTAAACGCCCGCGATTCCGGGTGTCACGGGGATTGGTTGAGTTACTCTTGTGACTTCTGGTTCATAAGAGGGTCCGGCACCGGCAGTTATACCATTTGAAAAATAGGTGGTTTGAGGTATCAATACATATGTGGAGCCAAAGTAGTAACTCTGTAATATTTTACTTTTGTCAATCGAATTGACGGTATCCGCAAAATCTCTGCTCGGCACTTTTTGCGTGAAAGTAAGCGTAACGCCTGAGTAGGTTATATCATAGTTTGCCGTTATCGCGGCGGATGCCATAACCGCGTTGTAGAAGCCTTCAGCCGCCTGTGCGGCAGGCTGCCTATTATCGCTTCCACTGCCCGCAGGTGAATCGTATCTTACTTCATAAGATTCACCCGGATATAATGTAATAAAGGGAGGATAAGAATTTCTATCCGAAGTAGCAATATCTTCGGGAAATTTTACCGTCCACGCGCCCTTTGTTCCCGTTGGGTCTACAGGAGTATTGGTTTCCGTCCACCTATACTTACCGCCGAGCGCACCGTAGATAATTTTTTGCATTTCCTGTATGCTGAAAGACGGCAATGAAGCCGCTTCTGAACCGTCAGTATTTGGATGAGCGTCTCTTAACGCATTCATTACGGCATCAATTTTTTCTGATGCCAGTGTCGGTTCATCTATAAAACCCGCGTTAAACAGCATAGTCTCGCTTATGTTGTTCCACGCGCCTACATCAAATGCTTCCATGGATGTTTTGTCTCGTATCATGTATAAACCTTTTATTGTATTCAAACCCGTTGATTGGGTAGACGCGCTTGGTAAAACGATTACTTTTGTAACATCGGAAGTGACGCTGGGCGAGCCTGTACCGGTATCGCCGCTGGTACGTCTACCAGATATAACGGTAGCATAGAAGTAATGTACGCCGGGAGCTAAGCCTGTCGGAATCTTAAATGTTGACGGCAGGAAGTAGAGAGTAGACGACTGTCCAATTCCTTGTCCCAAAACGCTGTCAGTCCCGGAGGGTTCTCCGCTTGCAGAGGTCTGCTTCCATTCCGCGCGAATAGGTTCTTTGTAATCTTCCATATAAGCGTTTTGTTTTCCGGTGGATGTCGCGTCAATCGTAAGTTGGGTGTCTATTTGCCCCTGCGTAACAGTTATTGATGACGGCGGCTGTTTTGTGATAGTAATCACACCCGGCACATACTCCGCCGCAACCGCCATTGTCCCGCCGAATGTGAACATGGAAATTATCATCGTGAGTACAAGCACCATGCTTAGAATTGATCGTTTTTTCATTGTAATTTCCTCCTTGATAATAATTGTCTTCCGGGCGGTCATCCTTGCCGCTCCGTTTTTTTATTTTCCCGTGTAGGGGCGGCCGTTCGTCCGCCCGCGAAAACGCACGGTATGTCGTAGGGGCGGCCGTTCGTCCGCCCGCGAAAACGCATGGTATGCCGTAGGGGCGGTCATTGGCCGCCCGCGGACGAACGCAGTTCGTCCCTACATTTCCTTGCCTTTGTTTTATTTGAGTGCTATGCTCTGCGCGTCTGATGGTGGTTTCTTGCCCGTTGCGGCCTTTCTGACGTTCAGATTCGCGCCCCTCTCCGCTAATTCGGCGACAGTGAGCGTCAGTTTATCTTCCAAAGCAGGGGTGTACCCCTCGCTTCCAACGGCGTATTGGTCGCCCTTCTTAAAGGCGATGACTTTGATTATTATAGTTTTATCTGCGGGGTCTTTTGTGTCCTTAATCTTGTAAGCGGGTGCTTTGCCGAAGTTGGCGGGTTTTATTTTGAACGGTGCGCTGGCAGGGGTCGTGCTGTTCGGCGCGGTACGGAACAGGTATGTAAGTTTAGTCGCGCCCGACACAATTCCGAATCCGCTTGACGGCACAGCTTCCCAGTTTCCGGTCGGGGTTTTCCCGTTGGATGACGGGGCGTATTCATAGCCGCTGAACACCGCTTCCGCGCTGTCCTTCTGTGCAAGCACCCAATGTGTGTCGCCGTAATAGGGTTTCAGCTTTTCCTCGTTCTTCTTGGGTCGTTTTTCAAGAGCGGGGAACTTGGCAATCCTAGCGTTATCCGGAACGCCTTTGGCAACGGCCTCGATATTTTTGTCGGGGTCGGCTTTAACGGCCTTGTCTTTCCAAGTGTCGGACAGCCACAATGTCATCGGCTTGTTGAGCATCTTCTTGAATTTTTCTCCGGCGGGCAGAGGCCCTTTTTTCCACTTCGTACCGCCGTCTATGCTGTATGCCGCCACTGTGAACCCCGCGAGGTCGATTGTCTCAGTGGTTAGGTTGATTGTCGCGCCGTCGGATGTGGTGGTGTTTACTATGATGGAGTTTGCGGGTGCGCCGCTATAGGGAGCGTCGGCTGTAAACTTGATTTGGGGCTCGTTGTAACCGGGGGTGACGTTTGAGACTGTAACTGTGCCTGTTTTCAAATAGAAGCGTCCCGCTATCCACTTATCCGGCAGAAAAGCCTCAAAGTCTTTAGTTGAACCCGTACTGCCGGGAACGTAACTTGGATTCTGCCGCTCGAAATAGACACCGGTATGTACTCCTAATTCTCCGGCATCCGCCAATTCTTTAATCTTCTTGTTGATTGCGGCAATAACCGATTCCGGGTTCGCTACAGCCGCGTGTACGCTCGTTATTTTATCGCCGCACTTGTAAACAGCGTCATACGGCGTAAAATCCGCCTGCGTCTTCGCCGTCAATTCAATCCGCGCGAGAACTTTATTATCAGGCGCGATTTCATACATATACATCGTCATATCTGTCCCGGGGTCGCCGTACTTCTCTTCATAGGAATCCTCATGCTTAAGCTGTGTAAGGTTGCTTTTGACAGCGGTATCGCCTACGTTATACGCGGGCGTATACGGCGCAGCTTTGAGTTCAAAATAATATCTGTTCGATGTAACAGTGAGATAATCTGCACGAAGTAGAACACCCCCTTGCCTATTCGCTGTAGTCAATGTGGGAGTTTTAGGGGGTATTTTCACTTGCGGATTCATGTCGTTACCGATTAGCTCCCACATTTTAAGAACTTTACGGTTTTCGTCAAGTTCGTAAACCCGATACCTTACACCGGAACCAAAGGGGGTCTGACTATAGACACCATTCTCCCAAGATAGTTCGCTGCTATCCGAGCGGGAATCGCCTTTAATGCTCGTTGTTTCGGCTGTTATTTTCTTCAAGTAGGCAAAATTTGCGGGAACAGTATCGCCTACGTTATGTCGTGGATCCCAGTTGTAATCAGCGTAGCCCCCTTCGTAATAGAAGGCTCTGCCCTCATCGTTAGCATCGTCAAAACCTTCCATCTTGAGGTAGATGGTAATATCGCCCAAATATCCCTCTTCTATGGTGAACGAAACGTAATCGTCCGCGAGGGCGGGTACGCCCGCGCCGATAACTGCGGCAAACACAGCCGCGCATAAAAAGACAAACAAAGTTCGCTTAAAAGTTTTCATAAAAATTCCTCCTTAAAAGTAATGGTATCGGTGTTTCTCCGGCGGTCGTCCTTGCCGCCAAAGCCGCATATAAAAAGCCCATTTTTATATGATATTCCAAACACCCCCCTCTGTGTAAACTATCGAAACATTAACCTGTAAAGTTGAGCGGTACAACTCTCACCCCGGGTGTGTTGTACATAACGCGCCATCCCCGGTAGGGGCTTGACCGATTACATATAAGTATGCTAAAATGGAATCTGTATCCAATCATGAAAAAAATTTTTCAAAATGATTGGACACGGATTCTAAAGAGAAGAATAAGGAGTGATGTTACTGCTTTATTATAAGGTATGGGTCATGTCATTTGCAACAGGTTCACCTCTCACCCCGGGTGGGTTGTATAACGCGCCATCCCCGTTCGTCCGCCCGCCGATTTCCCGGTACGCCGTTAAAAAATAATATGGAGGTTTATGTATGGATACGGTAAATATCAAGGATGATGTAATATTCCGCGAACACTTGGTTCAAAGGCTGAAAACAATGTCGGCGAAGAAGAACATTTATATAACCGCCCCGGGCGGTTACGGCAAGACCGTTGCCGCCGGGCAGTGGATATCCTATATGCGTAAAAAAACGGAGAGCATAACCGTGACAGAGGCCGATAACGCCCCGTTTGTGTTTTACAAAAAGCTGGCGCGCGCGCTTCTGATACTCATGGATAAGGCGCATCTCCTGCCGCAGGCGAACGTGAGCTTTGACAGGCTGCTTGATATAATAAACCTGCTGTCCAAACGTCACAGCCGCGTTTATTTGCTTATCGACGACCTTCATATGCTCGATAACGAGGAAATTATCGGCAATCTGCCGCTGATTACCGCCCGCCTGCCCTATTATGTCTGCCTGTGCCTGATAAGCCGCTCCGAGCCTTCGGAACTCTTAACGGAGACAGGGCGGTTTGAGGTTTTGACACAGAACGACCTTCTCTTTACGGTTAAAGAAATAAAATTACCGGACGGTAGACTTACGCCGGAAGACATCGGAAGTTTGATAAAAACGACGGGCGGCTGGGCGATATACCTGTCGCTGCTGCTGTCCGGCAAGAAATATGACGAGACATCGCATACACTGACAGAGTATCTGGAAAAGCGTGTTTGGGGACTGTGGACACGCGACACAAAAATCTCGCTCCTGCGTTTGGCTGTACCAAACGAAATTACGCCGGAACTTGCGGAACGGCTGACAGAGCAGACGGACGGTATCGGGCTGTTGGAGCGGCTGATGAAAATGGGCAACGCTTTTTTGTCGTGTGACGGCGGCGTTTACCGCTTCCACGACATATTCCGCGAGTTTTTATTGGAACGCCTTGATAATAATCTGAGCGGCGATGAAATACGGAAGCTCAACAATGTAACCGCCGAATGGTATTTCGGGCGCGGGAACTATTTTCAAAGCATACTGTATTTTTTCAAAAATCTGGATCACGAGGGGATTATCCGCTGTGAGCGGGCAATCACCGTTTACAACGAGGAGACGGAAAACATATCCATAGAGGCAAGCTACCATTTCACAAGCCGGAATGTTATGTATATGCCCATGTCGTTTATTGCGGAAAACCCGTTTCTGACGGTCGAGTGCTGCTGTGCGTCATTCTGGGGCGGCGATATGCAGGATTTTACCTACTGGATAGACGTTTTGCAGGAAAAACTGCCCGAAATTGCCGAAAAATACCCCGATATTATAGAAACGGTGGGGTTTTTGGGCAGTCTTGACCCGCGTGTTCCGATGCTTGAGTACGCCAAGATGCTTGCCGTTATGATGCGGTCGATGGGGGCGCGGGAAACCGAATCGGCGACCACCAATACAATTACGCACAATCTGCCGTTTTTCCACCGCTCAATGCGTGATTATTCGGAAAATTACGAATTGAAAGAGGAAGATTTGGCGTTATACAGAAACACGTTCGGCGTAATGATCGGCAAGGATTACGAGGTTATGGAACAATCGCTGATTGCCGGGATATACTACGAGCGCGGCGAACTGCTTAAAGCGGCGCGTCACGCCATAACCGGGGTTTTCTCCTGCGAGGAAAAGGCGCACCCCGAGACATGGTTTTCGGCGCGTATGATTTTGGCGGCGGTTCTGCACGCGATGGGGGCGTTAGACGAAGCGGGCGACATCATGGATGAAGTCAGGGCATACATCGAAAACAGGGCGCAATTTCTGCGCCCGAACTTCAAAGCGTTGCAAACGAGAATGGCAATCGGCGGGGGCGGCGCGGAATCCGGCGCGGCGGCGCGGGAATGGCTTGAGTTTTATGCCTGCCGTCTGGAACAGCTGCCGTTCTATCAGCTTGCCGGACATTTCGCCACGCTGCGCTCATATATCGCTTTGAAAGATTACAGTGCCGCCGTTGCGTTCGGGAAACGACTGCAAACTTTAGCGTCTGATTATTGCCGTCCTTTGGATATAATCGAGAGCGGGATTCTTGTGTCTGTCGCGCTTATGCGCGGCGGCGAAAAAGAGGAGGCAACGGTTCATCTTGGAAATGCCGTCTCTATTGCTATGCCTTACGGCTTCACGCAGTTGTTTGTGAGCGAAGGCATGGAATTGCTTCCGCTATTATGGGAACTGAGCGGGAACGCCGATGATTCGCTTGCCGCTTGGCTTGACAAGCTGATTGATAAAATTCATAAGAATTGCGGTTCTTCAAAAATTGAAGCGACCATGCTATCGGCGCAACAGCGAGCCATGCTGCCGTATCTAAACAAAAAAATGTCTTACGGCGAGATTGCCGACGCGACCGGAGTAGGGTATGACACCGTAAAAACTCATGTGCGGCTTCTGTATAGGCGTTTGGGTGTCCATAGCGCGAGCGAGGCGGTGATAAAAGCAAAAATGCTTGGGCTGTTGGATTATCCGTAAGAAGTTGGCGGGCGGCCTAAATTATACAAACAGTAAGGAGTAAAGAATATGCCGCAAGGTACAGCAAAGATAATATCGGTAAATCAGGAAAACACACGGATATGCGCCGGCGCGGCGCGTATCTCTACAACCCAAGGCGATGCAATGTGCATTTTTTCAGACACGGAGAATAACGCGGGCAACTCAAAACTGATAGAAAAAGTGCTGCGTTCAGGTCATACGTCATTTCTCGAACACGCCGTTTTTACGATTGCATTTTCAAATGTTTCCGTTTTAGTTGAACAGTTCTTTATAGAGTTCCGCCTTGCGTCATATACAGTAAAATCCAGAAGGTATGTTGACTTCGGCAAAATGGGATACTACACACCGGAAAAAATGTCCGATGAAGCGGAGCGGCTTTACCGCAGTCACGTTGAGTTTTTATTCGGTGAATATAACTACTTTGTAAACAACGGAATCCCGAAAGAGGACGCACGGTTTTTATTGCCGTACTCGTTTCACAGTAATTTTTACTGCACCGTTAACGCGCGGGAGTTACAGCATATGCTGAAAGAAATCTTCGAGGGGCGCGGCGCGATGCACGGGGAACTGACCGATTTGGGAAATCAGCTCCGCGAACAGTTAGAAGAGTTATTCCCGTTTATACTTAAAGACATAGGACGATGCGAGCATCGTCCCGTTGAAAAACCGTGTTTCCCTAAAATTTCGCCCGAGTCGGCGGTTACAAATTCAAATGTTGAACTTATTTCATATACGGACAGCACGCGGGGTGTTCAAAATTTCCCCAACACTAACCCGAGATTGCTAGAGTTTATCAGCGCGGCATATATCATCAGAAATATTTCCCTGTCGGGGCTGACACATTTAGTCAGACACAGACTGCAATCAATTATCATCCCGCCGATATGGCACGCCGACCCCAACAGATATCTAATACCGCCATCGGTTGCCGAAAACGGCTCTTTGGAAAACCGTTACCGTGCCGCGTTTGCCAAAAACGCGGAAGCTATACATAAACTCAGAGAACACGGTTTCAGCGATGAAGCGTATCTCGCGCTGAGCGGAAACACTCTGGATGTTATAACTTCCATGAACGCCAGAGAGATGGACTTGTTCTTTAAGCTGCGCTGCTGTACGAGAGCGCAATGGGAAATCAGAAAAATCGCTGTTGATATGCTTGATAAATTGCGAGCGGAAGACGAAAAATTATTCGCGAAATTCGGAGCGAGCTGCTTTGCGGACGGCAAATGCCCCGAAGGACGGTTAAGCTGCGGTAAGATTCAAACAGGCTAGGCGTTATATGTGGTAGATGCCGTACTGCCGCCGCGTCCCGTCCAGTTTGTATGGAAATATTCACCGCGCGGTCGGTCGGTTCGCTCATAGGTATGCGCCCCGAAGTAATCGCGTTGGGCTTGCAGAAGATTCGCGGGCAGATACGGACAGCGGTAGCCATCGAAATAACTCAGCGCGGAAGCGAACGCCGGCGCGGGAACTCCGTTCAGCATCGCAGAAGAGCAGATATTGCGGAAACCCTGCTGAGATTTTTCCATCACCTGCCGGAAGAACGGGTCAAGCAGAAGATTTGTAAGCGTTGGATTATTATCGAACGCTTCTTTTATTTTGCCTAAAAACGCGGAGCGTATAATGCACCCGCCGCGCCATAAAAGGGCGATGTTCCCGTAGTTCAAATCCCAGTTATGTGTCTCCGCCGCCTGACGCAGAAGCGCGAACCCCTGAGCGTAAGACACTAATTTTGCCGCGTACAGAGCGTTTCCCAAGTCTTTTATGAACTCTTGCCTGTCGCCGCTGAACTTTGACCGTGTTCCTTTTATGATTTTTGAAGCCTCAACACGCTCGACCTTTATTGCCGACAGACAGCGCGAGAATACCGCCTCGCCAATCAATGTTAGCGGTACGCCTTCGTCAAGCGCGGATATTGCAGTCCACTTGCCCGTGCCTTTTTGCCCCGCTGTGTCAAGGATTTTATCGACTAACGGTGTATTGTCTTCATCGTTGACCGCAAGTATATCGCGTGTAATCTCTATCAGGTAGCTGTTTAGCTCGCGTTCGTTCCAACCCTTGAAAACCTCGTGCATTTCAGACGCGCTCATGCCCAATAAGTCTCTCATAAGGTGATAAGCCTCGCAAATGAGCTGCATATCGCCGTATTCAATCCCGTTGTGTACCATTTTGACGAAATGACCCGCACCATCGCCGCCGACCCATTCACAGCACGGGCTGCTGTCCGGGGCTTTTGCCGCGATTGCCTGAAAAATCGGTTTTACATCTTTCCACGCCGCCGCCGAGCCGCCCGGCATTATAGACGGTCCATGCAACGCGCCCTCCTCTCCGCCCGAGACACCCGCGCCGATATACAGTATGCCTTTCAGCTCGGTATAGCGCATACGCCGTATGGTGTCGGGGAAGTGGGAGTTGCCGCCATCAATGATAATATCGCCGGGAGAGAGCAGCGGAATCAGTTTTTCTATCACTTCATCCACGGGCTTTCCCGCCCTTATCATCATCATAACACGGCGCGGAGACGACAGCTGCGACACGAACTCCTCAAGTGTTAACGCGCCTGTGATATTTTTTTCTCCGTCAACGTCTTTTACTCTCTCCGCGTCAATGTCAAACGCGCTGACCGCAAAGCCTTTTCCCGCCATATTCATAGCGAGATTCTTGCCCATAACGGCAAGCCCTATCATTCCGATGTCCGATTTGTTCATGCTTATCTCCTAACTCTTGCGTTACCGTGCCATATGCTCCAGATTTGCTCCTCATCGGCGGGTTGGTTGTAGTCGGTGGAATAAGTTGTCGCAAGCGCACCCGAAGCCCAGCCGAACTGAATCCATTTCTCGGGTGCCCAGCCTTTAAGAATACCGTACAGCATTCCGCCCACAAATCCGTCGCCGCCGCCTATGCGGTCAAGAACATCTATCTCACGCGCTCTGGCGGTGTGCCAGTTATCGCCCTCAAGCATGAGCGCACCCCATAAATGCCGATTCGCGCTTATCACTTGCCGCAAAGTATTGGCGAAGACCGAAGTGTCCGGATACGCTTTCTTCACTTCGCCGATCATCGCCTTAAAGCTGTCGGTTTTTCCGGCGATTCCCGCGCCCGTTTCCGGCCCGGATATACCGAGAGCCAACTGAAAATCTTCTTCATTCCCGATAAGTATATCTGTCAAGGACGCTATTCGCCCGAACAACTCGCCAAGCTCACCCTCGCGGTTTTTCCAAAATGAAGCGCGATGGTTCAAGTCGAACGATATCAACGTGCCGTGCTTCTTTGCCGCTTTGGCAAGCTCTATGCAAAACTCGCCCGTTTCAGGCGACAGCGCGGCAATAAGCCCCGACAGATGAAGAATTTGCGCGCCCTCGCTCCCGAATATGCGCTCTAGGTCAAAATCGCGCACATTCAGAGTACGCCCTACTTCACCCGCACGGTCGTTATGTACGCGCGGCCCGCGCACGCCGAATCCGCTGTCGGCTATATTAAACTGATGCCTGTAACCCCACGGACCGCCCTGCTCAACATCCCTGCCCTCATAATCCATTCCTCGGCTGCGGAGATTACTCTTTATGAGTGCCGATATCGGGCTGTCTTTTACAAACGCGGTCAAAATCTTGACCGGAAGTCCAAGGTACGAGGCAACGCTCGCGACATTGGATTCCGCGCTTGTAACGTGCATGGAAAAAGTATCGCTTGTATGCACAGGCACGCCGTTAAGCGGCTGAATACGCACACCGATACTGGTGGGAATGATAAGCGCGTACTTTGCGTCTTGCCTTAATGATAACATAAAGCATCCCCCTCTATAAGAAAATATTCCTATTTCCATTATAAAGAGGGCTGCGAGCGTTGTCAACACCTATGTCGGCGGCGTTATTGTCGGCATAGTCAGTTCCTGTGCCGATGAACGCGGTTTCTTACCTGTCGCCGCTTTCCAAATGCTTACCGAAGTGCCGCTAGGTATCTCGTTCGCCCCCGGAGTTCCCCCTACAATCTTTATGTCCGTTTTGGCAGTCGCCGACCCGAATATCTTAACTTCCCCGTCAATCATCACCAAGCAGAAGTCACCCTTTTTCAGTTTTAGCAGAGTTGGTTTACCCGCTTTCGCTTCGGTTGGAGCTTTGTAGTTCGGTGTTTTGACATATGCCACGGCGTTTAACTTAAAGGCTTTGCTTCCGGGTGTATATTTACTTCCTTCTACTGTTGGCGGTGAACGGAACAGCCATGTGACTTTTCCGGAATCGGGTATGGACAAGCCGTCTTTGAAGATTGCCCACGCGCCGCTTGCGGTTTTCCCATCTGAAGTTTCAGCGTACTCATAAACACTCGTTGGAGTAGAGAAGGTTTTACCCTTTTTACTCAGTACAAATGATGTTTCAGTTCCCGTTCCGTACCAAGGCGCGACTTTTTCTTGATTTGCTTTCGGTCGTCCGTCTATTTTGGGGAATTTGATAATAGTCGCGCCGGATGGAACGCCTTTCTTTTCCACGACCTTTTTATCTTCTTTTATGTCTTTATCGTTCCAAGCGTTTGTTACCCACAGTTCCAAGCCTTTTTTGTTATCGAACAGTTTGTACCATTTGGTGTCTGTGGGCAGTTCGCCTTTTTTCCATTTCTTGCCGCCGTCTATACTGTATGCCGCAACGGTGAACGGTAAAGATATTGTTTCCGCCGCGAGGTTGATATGCGGCGCGGAGGAATCGGTTAGGCTGATTGTGCCGCTGTTTTGAGAATCATCGCCCGGTTCGGGTTCGGGTTCCGGTTCGGGGCTAGGTTCGGATTCCGGTTCTGGAGAAGGCTCCGGTTCGGAGCTTTCCTCAACAGTCACCGTTGCCGTGTTAGACGCAACGGAAGCCGCGCCGCCCGTTGCGCTTACCAATCCGCTCACTACACAGTAGTAATAATAAGTTCCCTCCGTTAAGGCTGTCGGTATCGTAAAGCTCGCGCCCGTTGCGCCGCTGACAGCCGTGCCGCCCGTATTGCTTGCGCTTGTGTTAGAGTACCACTGATAACTCAATTCCGCGCCAAGCGTTGCGCTTGCCGTCACGGACAATGAGCCGGATATGCTTCCCGCCGTGAGGTTTGTCGCGGCGGCGGGCTGTGTATTGACGCTTATTACCGGATTGTGAGGTACTATTTTAATATATCTGTATGTATCACTCCAAACAAACGAATCGGAAGCTGCTGCGCCGTCCTCGCTGTTTGTCGTGTTTGTAAAATAGTTAAATCCGCTGACGATGTTAATCACGCCCATTTCGTTGAAGATGTAGACACCACCACCATCATCGTGACCTCTGCCGATAGCCGCCGAGTTGCCCGAGCCGCCCGCTATGGCTTCCACCGTGCCGCTGTTTATGGTTATATTACCGTTGGCAAATCCCTCGTCCGCGCCTATGCCCGCGCCGCCATCGCCGCCGGTTGCGGTCAGACTGCCCGGACCGTTAATGGTAAGCGAAGAACCTTCCGCGGCCCATAGTCCCGGAACGGCAAGCCCCGCCGTGAGGATGTTATTTCCTTTGAGATTAAGCGTTACATTTGTATTATTCAGTGACGCAAATGGGCAAAAGTAAGAACTTGTATTAATAATGGACGCATTGTCCAGCGTGACGGTTACCGTTGCGCCCATCGCGACCGCAACATACCGTTGGCTTCCGCCGTTGCTTCCGGTGACAATCACATTCGCGCCGTCTAGTATGGTGTAGGAATTGCTTGCATATGTCCAACCTGTGCCGCTAGACGGCGGGTTGGTATCCGCCATGTCAATGGTTGTGCCGCCGCTCGCCGCCGTTGCGGGAGGGGCAAACGCGGGGATAATTCCCAACGCGAATATAAGAGCGAGGAGCAGGGATATGATTTTCTTGTTTTTCATAGTCAGATTCCTCCTAAAAGTAATTATGTTACCTGCACCCAGTATACGAACAGGATTAACTACATTCAAGTAGTCTGACGCAGTTGACACGAAAACCGACATAACTGACACAAAATAGGCGCGGAACGCCGATGGCGGCGTTCCCTACCGATATACATACAAAACGGTCGGGCATAGTAGGGCGCGGCTTCCCGGACGCGCCGCCGGATTGTCGATAAACATACAAAACGGTCGGGCATGGAAGCCCGACCCTACATGAATTTATTCGGTATTACTTATATCACACGCAGCGCGACCTCCGCGCAAAACGAATCTTCCGTATGCTCAAACTCGGCAAATCCGTTATACTTTTTCGCAATGCCGTGTACAACGGTCAATCCGTGACCGTGAAAAAACGGGTCTTCCTTTGTGCTGATATACCGACCGTTTTTCACCCTCACATCGCCGCCGGAACTGTTTTTTACAGAAATATAAAGATACGGCGCGCGGGGTTTAGCCGCAACGGTAATCCATCTTTTTTCCGGGGATTGCATTTTTTCACAGCTCTCCAAAGCGTTATTTATCAGGTTCATTAGAAGGCTGACGGTATCCGTATCGGTTATGGTAAGAGGCGGCAGAGGGGAGATGTCAAAACTAATCTCAAAACCCATTTGTCCGGCTCGTTGAGCCGCGTGTCCGAGTACCGACTGTATCATACGATGACCGCAAATTACAATTTCCGGAGCTTCAGTATAACTGTCTTGAATATCAGTCAGATACGCGGCGAGCTGTTCGTGTTTGCAGTCATCCGTCAAGATTTTCATAGCGAGCAGATGATGGCGCATTTCATGCTTCATCTGCGCGATTTGAGACATATAGGCTTCGAGGGTTTGATAGTTTTCCACGAGCAGCCCGTTTCTAAGTTCCAACAATCTAGCTTCTGTCTTGTAATTTTCCAATTCGAGGGTATTTACAAGCAGCACATAAGATAACATGAACGCAACACTGACGGTAATCGCAACCATATACTCGTTAGCCCAAACGGTTTGGATACCTGCCGCGCTTTTAACAACCATATATACTAACCAACAAATCCACGCGGCGGAAATGGTGCGGATATAACGCGCGGCGGCTTTTGATTCGGCAGCAAATGAACCAACGCCCAAGAATATGACCGAGCAAGCCGCAGATACATATGTATAGAACATATTAGGCACACTGAGCGGCAGCCCAAACCCGAGATACATCACCCATGAGGCAACCGCATACACAACGAGCATAATAATAAGCGGAGACATCCACTTTCGCGCGGAGTGCCGCAAATAATAGTATAAGTGCGTAAACAACGCGATGGGATAGAATATATATGTAACTCTTGTAACATAGAACAAAAATTCCGCACTTAACGTTCTGAGCGCAAAATCAGACACGGACAGCTTATCAATGGAGAAGAGCAAAGAGAAAAGCGCGATTAAAAAAATATGCTTGCAGCTCAGTTTGTTCAAAGCGCGGATAACGCCCAGAATCAGGCATATACTCCCCAAGACCAAGCAAATCAATAATCCCGCTATGTTAAACGCATTCCATTCCAAAACATAAGGCATAATACCCGGAGCTTTTTCACCCATATTCGTGACTTGGAAGAGATTCGGGTCAAGAGGTATGCCGTTTGACAGTTGTATATGCCAGCGTATCATGCAAAAATAGACAAGCGCGGCAAAAACGCCGGACACAATCAGAATATACCACAATGGGGGCATGAATTTTTTCATCTTTTTATCTCCCTCCCATCTGTCTTAGAAACGCTTTCTTTATATCGCTTTGAAATGTACGGCTAATCGGTATCTTTTTCCCGTTATGGGTTATAGCCTCAAATCGCGTAAGCTCCCTTATGTTCTCAATGTTGACGGCAAACGCCTGATGACAGCGGACAAAACGTCCCTTTGGCAGCTTTTCCAGTAACTCTGTCAGCTTGCCGGAATATTGCAGCGTACCGTCTTTTAGCGTAACCTCCACCTTCCGACCGACCGTTTCCAGCGATACGATGTCTTTGACCGCTGTGCGCTGATTCAACCCGCCCGTCTTGAATACAAAGAAGCTGTCTTGGAATTTCTCGGTATAAGATTCCCGAATCAGCCGCTCCAAGATGTTAACATCTACAGGCTTTATCAGATAGTGGAGCGCGTTTACATCGTAACCCTCAAAGACATATTCCCGGCTTGACGTTATAAAGATGATAACGGCTTCACGGTCTGATTCGCGGATGACTTTTGCCAGTTCCATACCGCTCATGCCGCCCATGATGATGTCCAGCAGGATAAGGTCATACCGTTCTTTCTGTCCGGCAGAGAGAAACTCCTCACCGCTCGCGTACAATTCTATTTGATGCTCTATATTCAATTTCTCCAAAACAGAGCGGCAGGCTTTCTCCTGCGCGTTGGAAAAAACTTGCTCATCTTCGCAAATGGCGACTTTGTACATAGGGTGTTTCCCCTCCCTCTTGACGATTATATCAATTATTACAGGGTTCGGCAAGGGCGAATTACCGTCATATCGACTATAATTTGACACAGTTTTAGATTTGTGGTATCTTAACAATATGGCAGGTAAGCGGCGGCAACGCCGTTTACGGGGCAATGTTGGCGGTCTTTGTCCCCCGAAAGGGGGTGAGCCGATGGGTGTACTTATAGAGCTGCGGAAATTAATTCAAGCTCTGGCAAGCCTCATTCGCGCAATAAAAACAAAGTAACCGCCCTCCATAGCCCGGTAGGCGGTTACTTATTGTAACATTAGACCTATTTCGGACAAAGACCGTTTGGTATTGCCCTTTCTGCCATAATAATACCATTGGTTAAACTCCGTGTCAAGTTTTTTTATCCGTTTTCTGTACGCCGTTTCATTTTACCTTAAATGGGGCGGCTGACTTGTAAAACGGACGAACGCGGTTCGTCCCTACTAATTATAGGCAGGTGATACGATGCAAAACACGCTCGGTTTGTATATCCATGTACCCTTTTGCCTTCAAAAATGCGAATACTGCGACTTTTATTCCATTGCCGGAACTCCCGCGCAGATGGACGCATATGTTAAAGCCGTAATTGCCCACATAAAAGAGGCGGGCAGATTTTGCGGAAAATACACCGTTGACACCGTCTATTTCGGCGGCGGCACGCCGTCACTGTTGGGCGTGAAGCGGCTTGCCGCGATTTATAAGGCTTGCGGCAGCGCGTTCAATCTATCTAAAAATCCGGAGATAACGGCGGAGGTCAATCCCGGCACAGTTGATAAAAAACTGCTGAAAAAACTATTCCGCGCGGGCTTTAACCGCCTGTCAATCGGTGTGCAGACGCTAGACGGCACGCGGCTCTTGGAACTGGGGCGGGCACACACCTCCGAACAGGCGGCGAGCGCGTTTTTAGACGCGCGGACGGCGGGCTTTGAAAACATATCTGTGGATTTGCTCTACGGTCTGCCGGGTCATACGCTCGAAGAATGGCGCGGAACGCTTGAGAGCATTATAAAATGGCAGCCGGAGCATATCTCATGCTACGGCTTAAAACTTGAGGAATACACACCCTTATACGCGAAAAATCCGTCCCTGCCCGATGACGATTTGCAGGCGGATATGTACCTTTTGGCGGATGAACTGCTTGTACAAGCGGGATTTCGGCACTATGAGGTGTCGAACTTCGCAAAACCCTCGCGCGAATCACGGCACAACATGAAATACTGGACGCTCCAACCGTATATGGGCTTCGGGCCGGCGGCGCACTCGGACTTTGACGGGCGGCGTTTCAGCTATGTCAAAAGCATTAAAGGGTATATTGAAGGCATTTCCGGCGATAACGAGGTTATCGCGCAAAGTGAGATAATTCCCGAAATAGAACGCGCCGGAGAATACTTGATGCTCAATCTTAGGACGGATACGGGTGTCAGCTCAAACGAATATTCGAGAATGTTCCGCGCGTCTTTTGACAGTATTGAGACAAGCCTTAAACGCTTTGAGGAACACGGAATCACTCTGCGTACAGGCGACCGATGGCGGCTCACACCTAAGGGTTTCTTGGTGTCGAACGCGGTTATCTCATCAATTCTCGGAACGGCGGCGGACAGTGTGCAAATTTTGAACTATAAGTAGGAGGTAACTATGCCGTACATCCTATCACTTGATCAGGGGACGACTTCATCCCGCGCCATCGTATACGACGCGGGCATGAACAGGCTCGCTCACGCTTCCCGCGCTCTGACGCAGCATTACCCGCGCCCCGGCTGGGTCGAGCATGACCCTATGGAAATTTACGAGACACAGCTCGCCGCCGCGAACGAAGCGTTAATCAAAAGCGGCGTTTCGGCGGGCGATGTCGCCGCCGTTGGCATTACCAATCAGCGCGAAACAGTGGTTGTCTGGGATAAGAACACCGGAAAACCCATTCACAACGCCGTTGTGTGGCAGTGCCGCCGCACGGCGGACATCTGCAAGAGCTTAGAGCCGCACAGGGATATGATACGCTCAAAGACAGGGCTTGTGCTTGACGCTTATTTTTCCGGCACAAAAATAAAGTGGCTGCTTGACAACGTGGACGGTGCGCGAGCCGCCGCCGAACGCGGCGACTTGCTCGCGGGAACAATAGACACATGGCTGATATGGAAGCTGACCAATGGCGCGGCGCACATAACCGACACGACAAACGCCTCGCGCACAATGCTGTTCAATATACATACGCTTGGGTGGGACGCGGAGCTGACGGAGCTTTTAGGTATCCCGATGAAAATGCTGCCGGAAGTACGCGATTCGGGAGAAGTTTACGGCAAATGCAAACTCGGCGGCGCGAGCATACCTATAGCGGCGGCAATGGGCGACCAACACGCGGCTCTTTTCGGGCAGGGCTGCCACACCGCGGGACAAGTGAAGAATACATACGGCACAGGCTGTTTCTTACTGCAAAATACGGGCGATACGCCGATTGAATCCAAACACGGGATGTTAACGACCGTTGCGTGGACGCTCGGCGGCAAGACGACCTACGCTCTCGAGGGCAGTGTTTTTATCGGCGGCGCGTTGATACAGTGGCTGCGCGATGAACTGGGACTTATTTCAACCGCGCCCGAATGTGACAGGCTTGCCGAAACTGTCGCGGACAGCGGCGGCGCGTTTATCGTCCCCGCCTTTGTCGGACTGGGCGCACCGTATTGGGATATGGACGCGCGGGGCATAATAACGGGGCTGACGCGCGGTGTCACCAAAGCGCATATCTGCCGCGCCGCGCTTGAGGCGATTGCGTATCAGGTCTATGACGTTTTGGAATGTATGGAGGAAGACAGCGGTATCCCGCTCTCCGTGCTGAAAGTTGACGGCGGCGCGGCTGTAAGCGATCCGTTACTGCAATTTCAGGCCGACATATGCGGCGTTTCGGTGTCGCGTCCGCGCGACATTGAGACAACGGCGAAAGGCGCGGCAATGCTTGCGGGAATTACCGCCGGGATTTGCGGCGCGGAGGTTACAGGCGAGGGCGCGGAGATATTTAACCCCGGCGGATTTAACGTGACGGGGCTTGATAATTGGCGCAGAGCAGTTGAAAGGGCAAAAGGATGGGCAAACATTACGATATAGCCATAATCGGCGCGGGCGTTGTCGGCGGGGCTGTCGCCCGCGAACTCACCCGCACGGAACTCAGCGTTTGCGTAATTGAACGCGAATGCGATGTCGGCTGCGGCGCGTCTAAGGCCAACTCAGGCATAGTCCATGCCGGATTTGACGCGAAAAACGGTACTCTTATGGCAAAACTGAACGTCAGGGGAAACGAGCTATACGAGCGGATGTGTTCGGAGCTAAGTGTGCCGTTTAAGCGGAACGGCTCTCTTGTACTGGGGTTTTCAGAGGAAGACAGGCGGCACTTGGAGGACTTGCGCGAACGCGGAATTAAAAACGGCGTTGGCGGCTTGGAAATTCTGCCGCGCGATAAATGTCCAGAGACGAACCTTTCGGATGACGTTGAATGGGTGTTACACGCCCCAAGCGCGGGCATCGTTGACCCTATGACGCTCACCGTCGCGCTTTGCGAAAACGCCGCGCGTAACGGCGCGGATTTTCTGCTCGGTCATGCCGTCAGAGCGGTTGAACGCACAGACGATACGTGGACGCTGACGGTCGGAAGCTATAAAATAACGGCGGACTATGTAATCAATGCCGCCGGAGCGGGCGCACCCGCTCTGTCCGTAATGGCGGGCGGCGTGAAGAGGGAGCAAATACTGCGGCGCGGTGAATACTGCCTTTTGGATAAGAGCCGCGCGGACTTGGTTAAGCATACGATTTTCCAAACTCCCGGAAAAATGGGTAAGGGCGTTCTGGTAACGCCGACCGTTGACGGCAACATCCTCATCGGTCCAACAGCTCTGGATACGTCTTACGACACCGCGACTACCCGCGAGGGTCAGAGCGAGCTGCTGAAATCCGCGCGGAGAAGTATCAGGGATGTACCTCAGCGGGATATAATCAACTCGTTTTCAGGCATACGCGCTATTGTCGGGGATGATTTTGTTATAGAAGAAGCGGCTGAAAAATGGCTGGACATAATGGGCATATGCTCGCCCGGGCTGACCGCCGCGCCCGCAATCGCGCTCTACGCGCGTGAGCTGCTCGGCGAAAAAGACGCGAGATTTGCAGTCACGCGCGGGAACTTTGAACCTATCCGCAAAGGAATACCCAAGTCCGGCGAACTGCCGCATTACGGGCGTGTGGTCTGCCGCTGTGAAAATGTCACGGAGGGTGAAATTATCGCGGCTGTACGCGGAATCATACCCGCGACAACCGTTGACGGCGTGAAACGCCGCGTCCGCGCGGGTATGGGGCGTTGTCAGGGCGGCTTTTGCCTGACGCGCATACTTGAAATAATAGCTAGGGAAACCGGAGTTGAACTCAACGAGGTCACAAAGTCCGGCGGCGCGTCGTTCGTTGCGGAGGTCAAAATAAGATGAAACGTAATATCGTAATTATAGGCGGCGGGCCGGCGGGCATGGCGGCGGCAATAGCCGCGAAAGAGAACGGCGTTGACGGTGTTTTAATCATCGAGCGCGGCGAGAGGCTCGGCGGAATCCTGCCGCAGTGCATACACAACGGGTTCGGGTTGCACCACTTTGAAGAAGAACTCACGGGGCCGGAGTACGCCCTGCGTTTTATAAAACAGGTCAATGCTTTGGGAATAGAGGTCTTAACCGACACAATGGTACTGGACATGACACCCGAACGGACGCTGACGGTCATCAGTCCCAAGCACGGCACAATGGAAATTGACGCTAAAGCGGTCGTGCTGGCGATGGGTTGCCGCGAACGCACGCGCGGTGCGCTCTTGATACCCGGTACGCGCCCTGCGGGTATATTTACAGCGGGAGCGGCACAGCGGCTTGTAAACATCGAGGGTTACTTGCCGGGGCGGAAAGCCGTCATACTCGGGTCGGGCGACATCGGGCTTATCATGGCGCGGCGGCTTACGCTCGAGGGCGCGGAAGTTAAGCTCATATGCGAAATCATGCCGTACAGCAGCGGACTGACGCGCAATATCGTGCAGTGTGTCGAGGACTTCGACATCCCCCTGAAATTTAACCACACAATTACGCGCATACACGGCACACAGCGCGTTGAGGGCGTTACCGCCGCGCAAGTGGACGAACACAGGCAGCCGATTCCTGACACTGAGTTCTTTGTGGAGTGTGACACGATACTTCTGTCTGTGGGACTGATACCCGAAAACGAGCTGTCAAAGTCTGCCGGGGTCATACTTGACAACTCAACGGGCGGGCCGATAGTCGATGAGCATATGCGAACATTGCGCGAGGGTGTTTTCGCCTGCGGCAACGCCGTCCACGTCCACGATTTGGTTGACTTTGTCACGGAAGAGGCGTTCCGCGCGGGAGCGGGAGCGGCGCGTTATGTCAAGGGAGAGCCTTACGGCGGCGAACGCGCGGTCGTCCGCGCGGGAAACCGCGTGAGGTATGCCGTGCCGCAGTTTATTTGCGGGAGCGGCGAGCATATACTGTACTTCCGCCCGACAGATGTCTACCGCAAGGCTAATATCGTTGTATACGCGGACGCGGAGCGTGTCTATTCAAAACGCGCGCAAATAGTCACCCCGGGTGAAATGCAGAGAGTGACAGTTAACCTTAAACACGCGCCGTCACAAATAACGGTGGCTGTTGAGCTGCCGGAACAGGATTTTGACTGATGAAAGAGATAACGTGTATTTCGTGTCCCATGGGCTGCCGCATGAACGCGGACGTTAACGGTGGGGAGATAAGCAAGCTGACGGGCAATGCCTGCAAGCGCGGCGAGACATACGCGCAATCGGAGCTGTTCGACCCGCGCCGTATGCTCACAACAACGGTTGCCGTTGCGGGGAACGGTATGCCCGTGCCTGTAAAATCGGCGTTCCCGCTGCCTAAAGCAATGCTGCTGCCGTGTATGCAAGTGCTGCGCCGCACTCATATCAATCCGCCGATTCTTGCGGGTGATGTGGTTGTCACGGACATACTTGGCACGGGTGTTGATATTGTCACCTGCGGGGATTGTTTGTGTTGTATTTGATTCTAAAATGGTGTATACTGTAAGTGGGGTGACCAACTATTAGAAGTCAAGTCTTTTTTGAAATAAAATTCACAAGCTGAAAAACGGTATAACAAACAAGCCCATGTGAAAGGGCGATTTTGAAGAGAAGTCAAACTATCTCAGTTTAGCCGGGTCAAACCTCTCGCCCTTGGTTTCAAGAGTGAAAATCAGGCGAATTAGCTTTTTGGCCATATGGCTCACGGCAACCCCGTGTTCCTTGCCCTCGCCGATTTTCTTTAAGTAATAGGCTGCGAAGACCTCGTTGTGAAGACGCAACGCCCGACAGCAGTTCAGGATAGCACAGCGCAGATGCGCTGAACCATGTTTAACCATACGCCCGTTATGTTCGGCGATGCCGGACTGGAAATAACCGGGTTCAAGTCCGGCAAAGGCAAGCATTTTGCCCGGATTTGGAAAGCGGGAAAAGTCACCGAACTCCGAGACGATTACAGCGGCCGACACCTCGCCGACCCCTTTTATTGAGAGCGTAGGCGGATTAATTTCAGTAATGATTTTGGTGATTTCAGCGTCAACCTCAGAGAGCTTGCAGTCGATTTGGTAGTAAATGTCCAAAAGAGCATCCATCTGAATCCCATAGAAATCAGTATACATCCCCACCGTGTTCTTGGCTAAGTGTTTGAGCATGACAAACTTATCCATTGAAAACTTGCCGCGGGATTTGCGGCGAAGAATATCAAAGGATTTCACGTTCATGTTGGCGATTTTTTCAGGAGAAGGATAATTTGTCAATATGAACAGAGCGGTTGCCGAGAACTTCCCGTCAAAAAACGGCTTAAACTCAGGGAAGACGCAATCTAATACGTTTGTGAGCTGAACGAGATACCGGCTGCGTTGGTGTACAAGGTCGCTCCTGAGCCTCGTTAGCTGTTTGAGTGAAAAGGTGTGGTAAAAGGATTTCAGATGGGGCAAATACTCCTTTGAGATTAAATAGTTTGCAATCGCCATTGCAGAGAGCTTGTCCGTTGTGGTACGGCGCAAAGATTGGCTTTTGATATGTTCTTTAACGAGAACCGGGTTAATTTCCATGAAGGAATACCCGTTTTTCTCAAGAAACAATTTGAGGTTGATGCTGTAGTTTCCCGTTGATTCAAAGCCAATTCTGAGGTTTTCTTTGTCGCTTTTGAGCAGCTCGTCCAGCAACATGGAAAAACCTTTGGCGTTGTTCTCGAAGGAAAAACCTTCGTTCAAAACCTCACCGAAGTCGGTGACGATGAAGCAGTCATGTTTGTACTTTGAGATGTCGATTCCTACGTTATTCATTGGCAGACCTCCAAAAAATAGTATTCGGCGCGGCACGGTTTGCCGCAGAACACCTGCCATGTACTCACGCATATAAAACGTCAATGCGTTAACCAACTGATTACCAATTTAGACAGGTGTCTGCGGTTTGAGTCACCCCGAAACAGTCAAAGCCGTAGATTAAGATGTACAAATCCGCAGCGCCACATCTATTATATCTGTCGGGCAGCTAATCCCGCTGATATAACCAAATTTTATGAAAGGGGAAAATAATAGAACCACCCCCAAATCTTGGGTTGATTCTATTATACGTGATTGATATGGCTAAAACTGCAAGTATAAATATTAGGGTTGAACCCGAAGTTAAATCAACCGTTGACGGAATCTTTTCTCATTTTGGACTTACCGTAGCGGACGCGGTAAATATTTTTCTACACAAATCTATGATTGTCGGCGGCTTGCCTTTCGACATAACTTTACCAAAATACAACGAAGAAACATTAGCCGCCATGAAAGAAGCGCGGGATATTGCAAGCGGCAAGATTCAATCTAAAGGTTATAACTCCGTTACCGAACTCAATGCGGAGTTAGATGCCGAGTATGATGCGGAGTATGCGTAATAATGTTATTTCTCCATACAACTAAAAAATATAGAAAAGACCGCAACCTATGTAAAAAACGCGGTCTTAAAATTGAACTGCTTGACGAAATCATTCAAACGCTCCGCGAGCAAAAGCCGCTTGCCCCGAAGCACCGTGACCATGAGCTGACCGGAGATTATAACGGGTTTCGAGAATGTCACATTCAGTCGGACTGGCTTCTCATTTACTTAATTGACGGGAAAAAGCTGATATTAACCGCTTCACGCACAGGCACTCATTCAGACCTATTTTAGGTGTTGATATTGTCACCTGCGAGGATTGTTTGCCGATGGAGGTAATAAAATGAACATGGAAGTATTGAATTATCTTAATGAGATATACGCTCCGATTTGCGCGAAATATGACGAAATACGCAAAGCCTTGAAAAAATCGGGGATTCAGATAAAAAGCGGTTTTTTCAACAACCATTCCGTAAAGCATAACGGAGTTTTTGTAACAGAAACTTTTCCAATTCCTGTTATCTCGTTGAATGGTATCGGGGATATAGGAATTGATATTGATTGCGTCTGGCTTGAAATTAAACTGTCAAAAGAAAAAGCTCTCCGTATGGATTATCACCAAATAGCAAGCGAATATAGGTTTGAGATTTATGGAGAAGAAGATTATCTTTGTGATATATATAACGATGAAATGAGAGTTTCTGACATTACAGCTAACATCGAAAACAGCCAAGAGACCACTCTTTGTATTTGTTTTTATTTTAACAATGAAGTCAATATTGATGAGCTGCTTAAAGTAGTCGATACATTATCCTCACAATAACCCCCCTCCCCGAATACAATGTGGTAGAACCGTTTCAGTGAACAGATAACAGTGTGCAGGGCTATCTGTTATCTGTAATCTGTTATCTGTGCGTTGTATCTATGGGGAGGGCTTTTTTTGATTTATACAGTTATCGGCGGCGATGAACGGCAAGCGCGGCTGACGCGCCTGCTTTTGCAGGACGGTCACAAGGTATACACTTGGGGAATCGGGCAGAACTCCGCAAACAGTATCGAAGATGCCGTGGCGCGGGCAGAGTGCGTCATCTGGCCGCTGCCTATGCTGACGAAAGCGGGTGCGGTCAATATCATCGGCGAAGCCTTTAGTCCCAATGAAATAGTAAATGTTATGCGCGGCGACCAAATAGGCATTGGCGGGCGTATCCCGCTATGGCTGCTCGAGCAGGCGCATGACAACGGGCTGACGCTTATCGACTACGTGAACCGCGAGGATTTTGCCATAGCTAACGCAGTCCCCACTTCGTTAGGGAAAGGGGTATAAAAAAAGGTTCATTGTTTTCGCAACCTTTCAAATAGAAACTAACCTTGTCCCTGCTCTCAACTACCACTTTATGCAATGTCTCATTACACACTTTTTCACTGAAAATAAAATCTTCTTCGGATACTGCGTTAGTGAAAAGGCTATATAATAAAGTGTCAATATTCGCAAGCCGTTCTTTCAAATCTCCTGCTTTATCAATGGTTTCATTGACTTTAGCTTGACGCTTAAAAACGGTTTCCAGTTGTTTGTTGTACTGGTCGTTTACACTGTTAAACTCGGCTCTGGTGATTGCTTCACCTGAAAACAGTTCCATCAGCTTTACTTTCCGCCCGTTTATCCGTGCAATATCCCGTTCAATTTCCCGTGTTTCTTCGGCACAGTCCCCTATTTCTGATAATGTGCCATGTATAACATCTTTTAGCCTCTCTAAAACACTTTCTTTGTTTTTTAGCACCGTATCTAAAGCAGTCATAAAACTAGCCTGTAATATCAGCTCATGGATTTGCTTACAGTCACAACCTGCAATCTGACCGTTGGCGTTGATTTTTTTACTACCGTATTTTTTAGCTTCGCCACACTGCCATACAGTTTGAGGATATGGCGAGTTCATATTGTTTACTTTGCGTCTAAACTTCGATTTGCAATGAAAACATTCCACTTTGCCCGACCATACATAACGGTTAGAATGTCTGCCCTTTTCAATTTGCTTAGTGCGTCTTCTTATTAACTCCTGTTGTACTCTGTCAAAAGTCTGTTTATCAATTATGGGAGTATGGCTATTTTCGATGATAACAAAATCTTCCTCACCCTCGTTGAGTTTTCTTTTGTGACTTAAATAATCGGTCGTGATTTCTTTCTTTTGCTTTAGTGTCCCACAGTATTTTTCATTGCGTAACATTCGCAGTATACTAGCGTCTTTCCATCGCATATCACCACTAGGCGAGCGAATACCCCTATTTTCAAGTTCTTTACAAAGAACATATACGCCCATACCTTCATCAAGATAGAGTTTGAATATCAGTCTGACTATCTTAGCTTCATCTTCGTTAATAGAAAGCATACCGTTATTTAAGTGATAGCCGTAAACACCTTTCCCAAATACAACGCCTTTTTCCATTTGCCGTTTCTGTCCCCACCGTACACGATCGGAGGTTTTACGGCTTTCTTCCTGTGCTATACTGGACATAATTGTTAATCTCAATTCTGCGTCAGGCTCTAATGTGTTTATGTTGTCGTTCATAAAAACTATGCCTATGCCCAGTGATTTTAGTTTTCTGGTATAGAAAATACTGTCTAAGGTGTTACGGGCAAATCTGCTTATTTCTTTGGTTAGCACAAGGTCAAACTTTTGTGTTTCCGCGTCCTGTACCATTTTCTGAAACCCTGCACGCTTATTGACGTTCGTACCTGATATACCCTCGTCAACATACAGCCCGCAAAACTGCCATTCAAGATTATTGCTGATATATTGCTCAAAATACCTTTTTTGATTCTCTAAGCTGTTTAACTGGTCGTCTTGCTCTGTCGATACCCTGCAATAAGCACAAACACGCTTCATAAAACTCAACGCTCACACGTTATTATTGCCCATTTATCGCTTTTATAGTTTTTTCTAAAACTTTATTTATTTGTTTAAATTTAATGCAAAAGTATAGGGTTGCGCTACTCACATTATATATTATAGCTCCCCCCCCGCTTTGTCAAGCCTTTTTTAAAAAAATTTTTTGTGTTGACAGATTGCCTCAATATATATTATAATATTAACGGAGGTGTTAATCTATGAAAAAATTAACCGCGCTTATTTTGCTTATCGCGCTCTTGTCGTGCGTTTTGCCCTTTAATTCTGTCGCGGCGGACAGCGCGAAAATATATTTATCGCTCGGCGATTCTATCGCCGCCGGCTACGGCTTGAAAAATAAATCAAACGACAGTTATCCTAATCTGCTCGCGAAAAATTTATCGCACGAGCTTCGGGATTTCGCAGTTGACGGGGCTGATTCCGCGGATTTATTAAAGCAGCTATCAAATCCCGATAAAAATTTATCGTCCGCGCTTCAGGCGGCGTCTGTTATAACTGTAAATATAGGCCTGAATAATTTCGCAAACGCGTTCGAAGATTTATCGCCGGATATAGATACGGAAAGCATGGGGGACTACCCGCAGCAGCAAATCGACCCGAAATTAATCTCGGCTTATATATCAGAATATTTTAAACCCGGCGTGAAAGAATACGACGATATGATTAAAGCTTTAAACAAAGCCTGCGAAAAATTTAAATCGGATATAGATAAAATCGCGGGGATTCTCGCGAAAAACAAAACCGCGAAAATCGTTTTTTTAACAGTATATAATCCGTACAAAGACTACGAGAAAATTATCAAGCCCATTTATGATACGGCCGAAACTTATATAAATAAAATTAATAATATAATAAAAGAAACCTGCGCGTCAAATAAATTTATTATAGCCGACGTTCAGCCGGCAGTTAAAAAATCAACGAAAAAAGTATTGAACGCCTCGGTTCTCACGTTTAACACAGACCCCCACCCGAATGTCGCGGGGCATAAATTAATATATAAAACCGTCGCGAATTCTCTGGGAAAGTCAATATATTTCAGCGATATAAATAACGACGCGCAAACTGCTAAATACGCGGACGATTTGCACGAAGCGGGCATAATGTTCGCTGTCGCGGCGTCCGCGAATAATGCGCAGAAAAAAGAATTTTCGCCCAAAGCCGAAGTTAATAACTCTGATTTCGCGGTTTTCATGGTCAGGACTTTAAAACTAAAAATAAAAGACTCGGACGTTTCCGGAGTAAAACTGCCGTTTTCAGACATTGATAAAATCCCAAACTACGCGTTAAACAGCGTGAAAGCGTGTTACAAAGCCGGATTATATAATAAATTATATCCGGGCGCAGACGGCAGAACTTACGCGTTCGGGCCGCAGAAATCAGTAAGCAGGACAAACGCCGCGTCAATCACGTCAAAATATATAGACAAATCAAAATGGTTAGATAATAATTTAAACGCTTCAGGAGGGATAACGCGCGCGGAAACCGCGAAAATACTCTGGCTGATTCTTAACTGACTAAATATTACAAATATACCCAATAAAAAAATGTTAATAAACTGTTGACATTAAAACATTTATATGTTATAATAGTTTTAAGAGATTAAAAACATAAAGGTGCAGGGTATATAAATCATGAAAATAATTAAACGGATTTTTGCAATTTTATTAATATACATACTAAATATAATTTTCGCGGTTTCAGTGAGCGCACAGGGTCCGGACATCGCAGCCGGAACAGGCGACCGCGAAATCATCGGCATAGTAATCGCCGCAGTTGCGTGCATAGCGACAGCCGTGATTACGCTCAAACTGACGAAGAATAAAAATAAATTTAAGTGATTTCTCAATTATCAACGTCGTCTATTATACTATCCATAGAAATCTGGTCCGCTTCTATATCTATGGGCGTAAACACGCTGCCCCGCACGGGAATTTTCGCTTTCCTGTAGGGCTGCGTGTTTTGATATAACGCCGCGGGATTTTTAATTACGCACGACAACTCGCGTCCTTTCGGCAAACTTATCGTATCCACGCCTATAGTCGTTCTTGTTGATTTCAACGGGATAATCTTAGAATTCACGATTAACGCTTTATTATCCGAAGATAAAAGCAAAAACTCGCAGTTCTCGCCCTCGGGCACATGATAAATAGCAATCACGGGCGAATTTATAGAAAACGCGCCCGTCAGTTTTTTTCTGTTCTGTTTCGTCATGTAAACGCTGAACGGGATTTTCGCGGTCTTGCCGTTTTTAAAAAATAATAATAAATTGCCCGTGTAATCGCTTGAAGTAACATGCGCGCAGATTATTTTCTCGCCGTCTTCAAACGATAATTTCGCCGGTATATAATCCCCGAGAAGCGACGCTTTAGTATTCTCAAACTCGCAGATTCTCGCTTTATAAACCTGCCCCTTGTCCGTGAAAAATAATATCTCGTCGATATTCTGCGATTCTTTTTCTAAAATAATCTCGTCGGTTTCTTTTAATTTCTGTTCGTCGTTGCCCCTTAGAGACTGCGCCGTGATTTTTTTAAAATAGCCGTCTCTCGTTAAAATCAGATGCACGTTATAATTCTCGATTTCTTCGACTACGTCTTCTATTTCATTCTCGTCCGCGTAAATAATCTGCGTCATTCTCTGCTTGCCGAACTTTTTCTTCACGTTTTCTAATTGCTTAATTATAATCTTTTTCTGCTTGTCCGGGGATTCAAGCGACTCGCCTAACTCTTTAATATCTTTCTCGAGCTCTGATATTTCTTTCGTGCGCTCTAAAATATATTCGCGGTTCAAGTGCCTGAGTTTTATTTCGGCGATATAATCAGCCTGAACCTCGTCGATTTTAAACGCGCTCATGAGATTCGGCACGACTTCTGATTCTGTCTTAGTCTCGCGCACTATTTTAATCGCTTTATCTATATTTAACAATATTTTTTTCAAGCCGTTTAACAAATGCAGCTTGTCTTTTTTCTTCTGCAAATCAAAATATAACTCGCGTTTGACGCACTCTATTCTAAAGGCAATCCATTCTGTCAGAATATCTTTTACGCCCAATAAACGCGGAGTTCCCGCGATTAATACGTTAAAATTACACGCGAAGTTATCTTCGAGCGGCGTAAGCTTGAATAATCTCGCCATGATTTTATCCGGTTCCGCGCCCCTTTTCAAATCAATAGTAATTTTAAGCCCGCCCAAATCAGTTTCGTCGCGCACGTCGTTTATTTCTCTGATTTTATTGTCTTTGACGAGCTGCTCGATTTTTTCCTGTATCGCTTCGATTGTCGCGGTGTACGGGATTTGATAAATATCTATGCAGTTCTGCGATTTATCATAAGAATATCTCGCGCGGACTTTAACGCTGCCTCTGCCCGTGTTATATATTTCTTCAAGCGCGGCTTCGTTATAAATCAACTGCCCGCCCGTCGAAAAATCCGGGGCTTTTAATATCTGCATAATATCGCGGACCGTCGTTTTCTCTTTTTTTAGAAGCTGGATAGCGCTGTCGCAGACTTCTGTTAAATTAAACGAGCAAATCTGGCTCGCTATGCCGACCGCGACGCCCTGCGTCGGGGCGACGAGTATATGCGGAAACGACGTCGGCAGTAAAACAGGCTCTTTCATAGTATTATCATAATTATCAATAAAATCGACCGCGTCCCTGTCTATGCCCGAGAATAGTTCCGTGCAGAACGAATCGAGCTTGCACTCCGTG
>Ga0082212_10000374_pt1 | contig 65681 bp, 61 predicted proteins | sample TergutNt197P3_FD_71548 | JGI IMG/M metagenome (GOLD analysis project Ga0082212, IMG submission 71548) | Neocapritermes taracua P3 segment gut microbial communities from Petit-Saut dam, French Guiana - Nt197 P3 | ecosystem: Host-associated > Arthropoda: Insects > Digestive system > Gut ... | reverse complement strand
GCCTCGACGAGGGCGAGCTCGCGCGCGGCCCCCGCGCCGGCGTGCGGCGCGTCCGCAAGGAGAAGGGGCCAGGCGGCGCCCCCTGGTACGCCGTCGACATGGGTGCCTGGCACCTGCCCGGCGGGCCCGACGCCGCAGCCGCCGGCGCCGACGCCGCGGTCGCCGTGCGCGGCTGGACCGCCCCGCGCCCTGCCCTGTCCGTAGACCTGGGCAACCCCCACACCGTCGTCGCGCTCGGCTCCACCGCCGAGCTCGAGGCGCTCGACCTCACGCGCGCCCCGCAGGTCGTCCCCGTGCCCCCGCACGGCACCAACGTGGAGCTCGTCGTCCCGCTCGCCGAGTCCGTCGCCGACGACGGCACCGTCACCGGGCGCGTCCGCATGCGCGTGCACGAGCGCGGCGTGGGGGAGACGCAGTCGTGCGGCACCGGTGCGGTCGCCGCGGCGCTCGCCGTGCGGACGTGGGCGTCGTCGGGCGGCCGGCCCACCATCGACACCTGGTTCGTCGAGGTGCCGGGCGGCCTGCTGCGGGTGCGCGCGCTGCCCGACGGGCACGCCGAGCTGGCCGGCCCCGCGGAGCTCGTCTTCACCGGCGAGACCGCTCTGTGACGGGCCCCTGTCCCGACCACGCCTGATCCGCTACGCTGCGCGCCGGACGCCGACGCCCCGGCGACCGCGCCCTGGCAGCGAGTCCAGGCATGCCTGGACGGGCCGACGATGACCCTCACCCTTTTCGGCCCCGCCTGGGGCCTCGTGCTCGCCGCCCTGGTGCTCACCGGAGTCGTGGTGCACCTGCGGCTGCGGGGGCGCGACCTCGCCTCCCGGCGCCGCGGGCTCGCGGTGCTCGCAGGCGCCGACATGGTGGCCTCCGCCGCGTTCCACTACGCCTACCTCACGGACCCCACCGTGCACTTCCCGCTGTGGCAGAACCTGCCGCTGCACCTGTGCACGATCGTGTCGTTCATGCTGCTGCCGGCGATCCTGCTCGACTCGAAGCCGCTGCAGGTCCTGTGCTACTTCCCGGGCGCCCTGGCGGGGTTCCTCGCGCTGCTCTCGGCCGCCCCGATGTACTACGGGCACCCGCTGCTCTCGCTCAAGACGTTCTTCTTCGTGGCGCACGGGCTCAACTTCGTGATCCCCGCGCTCATGGCGACGCTCGGCGTGTACCGGCCCACGGCGCGCGACGCCGTGCGGTCGGTCGCCTACCTGCTGGTGCTGGCCCTGGCGGTGCTGCCGGTCACGCTGCTGCTGCGCGCCGTCGCCGACCCGCACGCCAACTACATGTACGTGTTCGACCCGGAGGGTGCGGCGATCCTCGAGGTGTTCCACCGGCTGATCCCGGTGCCGCTCGTCTACGAGCTGCCGCTGCTGGTCGCCATCACGCCGCTGCTGCTGGCCCAGTGGGGCCTGTACCGCGCGTTCGTGCGGGTCTCGACGTGGCTGCGACGGGCCCAGCCGCCGGTCGTCCCGCCGCTGACGCCCGCGCTCAGCGCGTGACGCGCAGGATCCGGTAGCCCTTCGCGCTGTTGGTGCGCTCCACGGGCAGCTCCAGGTGCGCCTCGACCCACCGCGCCAGCGAGTCCGAGCCCAGGTTCTTCTGCACCACGAGCCACGCGCCGTCGGCGTCCGACGTCGTCGGCGCCAGCCGGGGCAGCCAGGTGCGGAGCATGCCGTGCAGCACGTCCTTGCCCACCCGGATCGGCGGGTTGGACCAGATCGCGGCGAACGTGACGTCGGCGGGCACGGCGTCGGGCGTGGCCGTGCGGACGTTGTCCAGCCCCAGGCGCTCGGCGTTGCGGCGGGTCAGGTCCAGGGCGCGCTCGCTGACGTCGACGGCCCACACCGTGGCCCGGGGCGACTCCGTGGCGAGCGTGAGCGTCAGCGGCCCCCACCCGCAGCCCAGGTCCAGCAGGTTCCCCTCGGCCGGCGGCGCCGGCACCTCCCGCAGCAGCACCTGCGTGCCCAGGTCGATGCGGCCGGGGGAGAAGACGCCCGCGGCCACCTCGACCTCGACCTCCCGGCCCGCGATCCGTACCGTCTTGGTGCGGCGCTCGGCATCCGTCGCGGGCGCACCCGTGAAGTAGTGGTCGGGGACGTCGGGCAGGGCGGGGTCGGTCACCCCGCGATCCTAGGCGAGGCGCCCCGTGCGCCCCCGGGGGAAATCCAGGGGACCGGGACTGTCCGGCGTGGGAAACTGGTTGTCCATAACGCATCACCCCCTTCCGAGAGGCCACGCTTTGACCGCCACCCCCCAGGACCCCACCGCTCCGGACATGGAGCACGCCGACGACGCAGCCGCCGCCGACCGCAACGCACAGGCGATCGCGAACGACGTCGTGGCCCGGGTCCTCGCCAGAGCGGGCACGGCGCGGGCCGAGGGTGGCACCGTCCACACCGTCCACGACGGCGAGCAGCTCGACCTTGAGGAGCGCACCGCGCTGCGCCGCGTCGTCGGGCTCTCCACCGAGCTCGAGGACGTCACCGAGGTCGAGTACCGGCAGCTGCGCCTCGAGAAGGTCGTGCTCATCGGCATGTACTCCGGTGGCGACGCCGCCGCGGCCGAGGCCGAGGTGTCGCTGCGCGAGCTCGCGGCCCTCGCCGAGACGGCCGGCTCGCAGGTGCTCGACGGGCTGCTCCAGCGTCGCCAGAAGCCCGACCCCGGCACCTACCTGGGCTCGGGCAAGGCGGCCGAGCTGGCCGCCATGGTGCGCGCCGTCGGCGCCGACACCGTCGTCGCCGACACCGAGCTCGCCCCCTCCCAGCGCCGCGCGCTGGAGGACATCGTCAAGGTGAAGGTCGTCGACCGCACCGCGTTGATCCTCGACATCTTCGCGCAGCACGCCAAGTCCCGGGAGGGCAAGGCCCAGGTCGAGCTCGCCCAGCTCGAGTACCTGCTTCCCCGCCTGCGCGGCTGGGGCGAGTCGATGTCCCGCCAGGCCGGCGGCCAGGTGTCCGGCGGTGCCGGCATGGGCTCGCGCGGCCCCGGCGAGACCAAGATCGAGCTGGACCGCCGCCGCATCCGCAACCGGATGGCCAAGCTGCGCCGCGAGATCAAGGACATGGCCCCCGCGCGCGCCACCAAGCGGCTCGAGCGCAAGCGCCACGCCGTGCCCAACGTCGCGATCGCCGGGTACACGAACGCCGGCAAGTCGTCGCTGCTCAACGCGCTCACCGACGCCGGGGTGCTCGTGGAGAACGCCCTGTTCGCCACCCTCGACCCCACGGTGCGCCGCGCGCGCACCGACGACGGCCGCGTCTACACGCTCGCCGACACCGTCGGGTTCGTGCGCCACCTGCCGCACCAGCTCGTCGAGGCGTTCCGCTCCACGCTCGAGGAGGTGGGCGACGCCGCGCTGCTGCTGCACGTGGTCGACGCCTCCCACCCCGACCCCGAGGGGCAGATCGCCGCCGTCCGCGAGGTGCTCGCCGAGATCCCCGGCATCGACGAGGTTCCCGAGGTCGTGGTGCTCAACAAGGCCGACGTCGCCGACCCGGCCGTCGTGGGTCGCATCCAGCGGCGCGAGAAGCGCACCGTCGTCGTCTCCGCCCACACGGGCGAGGGCATCGCCGAGCTGCGCGGCCTCATCGCGAACGAGCTGCCGCGGCCCGACGTCGCGATCGACCTCGTGGTGCCGTACTCGCGCGGCGACCTGGTGCACCGCGTGCACCAGTCCGGCGAGCTCGACCACGAGGAGCACCTCGCCCAGGGCACGCTGCTGCGCGGTCGCGTCGACGAGGCGCTCGCCGCCGAGCTCCAGCGCGTGGCGGTCGCCACGTCCTGACGGTGTGGATGGCGCCCTCCGGGGCGCCCCTCCCACCTAGGATCGTCCGGTGACCACCGAGCCCGTCGACGCCGCCGCCGACGTCGCGCCCGAGGGCGCCGGCACGGTCCCGTCCGTCGAGGAGCTGCTCGACCTCACCGTGGCCCGCCTGGGCGGCGGCCGGCGCGACGGCCAGCACCAGATGGCCGTCGAGGTCAGCGACGCGATCGACGCCGGCCGGCACCTGCTGGTCCAGGCCGGGACCGGCACGGGCAAGTCGCTCGGGTACCTGGTCCCCGCGGTGCGGCACGCGGTCGTCGCGGACGAGCGCGTCATCGTCTCGACGGCGACGCTCGCGCTCCAGCGCCAGGTCATCACGCGCGACCTGCCGCTGGTCGCCGAGGTGGTCGCGCCGCGGCTGCCGCGGCCGCCCAAGGTGGCGCTGCTCAAGGGCTGGCACAACTACCTGTGCCTGCACAAGACGAGCGGCGGCTACCCGGTCGACGACGCCACGCTCTTCGACCTCCCGTCCGACGCCGCCGCCGAGCACCCCGCCGAGGAGGGCCGGGGGCGGTCCCGCCGCGACGACGGCGCCGCCACCCTCGCCGACCATGTGCGCCTCCTGCACGCCTGGGCGCAGCAGACCGACTCGGGCGACCGCGACGAGCTGGTGCCAGGCGTTCCCGACCGCGCGTGGCGCCAGGTGTCCGTCACCTCGCTCGAGTGCATCGGCCAGCGGTGCCCGCTCCTGTCCGAGTGCTTCCCCGAGCGCGCCCGCGCGGCAGCCCGCGAGGCCGACGTCGTCGTCACCAACCACGCCATGCTCGGCATCGCCGCCTCCGGCAGCCCGAACGTGCTCCCCGAGCACGGCGTCGTCGTGGTCGACGAGGCCCACGAGCTCGCCGACCGGATCACGTCCGCCGCGACGGTCGACCTCTCGCTCACGAGCATCGAGCACGCCGCGCGCCTCGCGCGCCGGCACGCGGGGGCCGAGACGGCGGTGCTCGACGCGGCGGCCCAGTCGTTCGGCTCGCTGCTCGCACAGCAGCCCGCGGAGCGCTACCCCCTGGGCCTGCCCGACGAGCTGCGCACCGCCGTCAGCGCCGTGCGGGACGCCGCGCGCGAGCTGCTGACGCGCGTCAAGCCCGAGCCGGGCAAGGGCAAGGAGGGCGCCGAGGGCGGCACCAAGATGGCCCAGTCCGCGGTGCTCCAGCTCTTCGAGGTCGCCGAGCGCATGGCCGCCGAGGACTCGACCTCCGACGTGCTGTGGTGCGCGCGCCCCGGCGACGGCCCCGGCAGCGGCTGGGGAGACGGCGTCTCGCGCCTGCACGCGGCGCCCCTGCACGTGGCGGGGCTGATCCGCGCCGGGCTGCTCGCGGAGGCGACCGGGGTGTTCACGTCGGCCACGCTGACGCTCGGAGGCCGGTTCGACGCCGTGGCAGGATCGCTGGGCCTGGGACGCGACGGCGACGACGCCGGCGAGTGGAAGGGCGTCGACGTCGGCAGCCCGTTCGACTACCCGCGCCAGGGCATCCTGTACGTCGCGCGCCACCTGCCGGCCCCGGGCCGCGAGCCCACCACGGACGCGCAGCTCGACGAGATCGCCGGCCTCATCGAGGCGGCGGGCGGTCGCACGCTCGGCCTGTTCTCCTCGCGCCGGGCCGCGACGGCTGCTGCGGAGGCCATGCGCGAGCGGCTCGACGTGCCGGTCCTCGCGCAGGGCGACGACCAGCTCCCGACGCTCGTGCGGCAGTTCGCCGACGACCCCGCCACCTGCCTGTTCGGCACGCTCTCGCTGTGGCAGGGTGTGGACGTGCCCGGGCCCTCGTGCCGCCTGGTCCTCATCGACCGGATCCCCTTCCCGCGCCCGGACGACCCGGTGCGGTCCGCGCGCACGCGCGCCGTCGAGCAGGCGGGCGGCAACGGGTTCATGCAGGTCTCGGCCACCCACGCGGCGCTGCTGCTGGCGCAGGGGGCCGGGCGCCTGATCCGCAGCGCCGAGGACCGCGGCGTCGTGGCCGTGCTCGACCCACGCCTGGCGACCGCGCGGTACGGCACGTTCCTGACCCGGTCCATGCCCGACTTCTGGCCCACCACCGACCCCGGCGTCGTCCGCGCTGCGCTGCGCCGCCTGGACGCATAGCCTCGAACCTGATCACCGGAGGACCCCCGTGAACGCATCCGTCCCGCGCCGCCCCACGACCAAGCTCGCCATCGTGGGCGCCGGCGCCGTGGGATCCACGCTCGCCTACGCCGCCCTCACGCGCGGCACGGCCCGCAGCGTCGCGCTGATGGACGTCAACAAGCAGAAGGTCGAGGCCGAGGTGCTGGACCTCCAGCACGGGATGATGTTCATCCCTCCGGCGGAGATCACGGGCGGCGACGACGTCGAGGTGTGCCGCGACGCCGACGTCGTGGTCGTCACCGCGGGCGCCAAGCAGCAGCCCGGCCAGACACGCATCGACCTCGCCGAGGCGACCATCGGGCTGACCCGCAAGATCCTGCCGGGGCTGCTCGAGGTGGCTCCCAACGCCGTCTACATCATGGTCACCAACCCGGTCGACATCGTGACCTACGCGGCGCAGAAGATCTCCGGCCTACCGCCGGAGCGCCTGTTCGGGTCGGGCACCGTGCTCGACTCCTCGCGCCTGCGCGCCGCGATCGCGCTGCACTGCGGGGTCGCCGTCGGCAACGTGCACGCATACATCGCGGGCGAGCACGGCGACTCCGAGCTGCCGCTGTGGAGCTCGGCCACCATCGGCGGCGTGCCGCTGCTCGACTGGCAGGGGATCGACGGGAAGCACCCGCTCGACCTCGAGGCCCGTTCCCGCATCGCGCGCGACGTCGTCGACTCGGCGTACAAGATCATCGCCGGCAAGGGGGCGACCAACTACGCCGTCGGCCTGGCCGCCACGCGCATCATCGAAGCCGTGCTCAAGGACGAGCACCGCGTGCTCACCGTCTCGTCGCGGCTCGAGGACTACTACGGCATCAGCGACGTGTGCCTCTCGGTCCCGTCGATCGTGGACCAGCACGGCGTGGCGAGCGTTCTCGAGGTGCCGCTGTCGCCCGAGGAGCTCGCCGGGCTCCGCGCCTCCGCCGACTCGATGCGCGCCGTCCAGAAGCGGTTCGGGCTCTGACGCCCCGCCCTGACGGGCGCCCGCGTGGCGCCCGTCAGAGCGCGCGCAGCACGGCAACGACGCGGCCCAGGATCTGGGCCTCGTCGCCCGGGATCGGGGCGTAGCTGGGGTTCTGGGGCAGCAGCCACAGGTGCCCGTGGTCGCGCTTGAACGTCTTGACGGTGGCCTCACCATCGATCATCGCGGCGACGATCTCGCCGTTCTCCGCGACCGGCTGACGGCGCACCACGACCCAGTCGCCGTCGCAGATGGCCGCGTCGACCATCGAGTCACCCTGGACCTTGAGCAGGAAGAGCTCGCCGTCGCCGACCAGCTGGCGGGGGAGCGGGAACACGTCCTCGACGAGCTGCTCGGCGAGGATCGGCCCGCCGGCGGCGATCCGGCCGACCACGGGGACGTACGACGGCGCGGCGACGCGCTCGTCGTCGATGACGGGGACCTGCAGCGGCGTGTCCTCGGGGGCGGCCGGCTCCGACGACGTGTGCGGGTCGACGACCTCCATCGCGCGCGGACGGTTCGGGTCGCGGCGCAGGTAGCCCTTGCGCTCGAGCGTGGTGAGCTGGTGCTTGACGGAGGACGGGCTGGCGAGCCCGACGGCCTCGCCGATCTCGCGCATGGTGGGCGGGTAGCCACGCGTCTCGACCGACGTGCGGATGGTCTCGAGCACGCGTCGCTGACGCGGGGTCAGGCCGCGCTGCGCCGCCTCGGGGAACGCGCTGACCGTCGCCAGCCCCGGGGCGGGGGTGCCCTGCGTCGTGGATGTGTCCATGACTGCTCCGTCCGTCGTGCGTTCGTGCTGGTCGTAGCACCACCCTAGGGCACTCGCCGGGTGTGATCAAACACGTGTTCGACGTGTGTCTCGACTTTGTCGGTGCCTCGTGGCATGCTACAGATGTTCGAACGAACGAATGTTCGATAGAACTCCTGTACCAGACCGCTCGCCTCGGAGGACGTCATGGCCGCCACCATCGCCTGCCCCTCGGTCCCCACTGCCGCCCGTCCCGCTCACGGCCCTCTCGGGCTCGGCGGGCTGCGGCTGACGCGACGTGGTCGCGTCGCGGTGGTCGTGCTGGCGCTCCTCCTCGCCGCGCCGCTCCTGGGGCTCGGCGGCCGCGCGGTCGCGTCCGGCGCGGGCAAGGGCATCGAGGTCACGGTCCACACGGTGGCTCCGGGGGAGACGCTGTGGGGCTACGCGCGCCAGATCGCGAAGCCGGGTCAGGACGTGCGCGATGTCGTCGCCGAGCTGCACCGGCTCAACGACCTGCCCAGCGCCTCGCTCGCGGTCGGCCAGACGATCCTCGTCCCGCGGGGCTGACACCCGCACCCGGCGCGCCGCGCCGGCCCGCGCGCCCGGTAGTCTCGCGGGCATGCACTGCCCCTTCTGCCGCAACCCCGACTCGCGCGTGGTCGACTCCCGCACCTCCGACGACGGGTCGTCGATCCGGCGTCGTCGCCAGTGCCCGGCCTGCGGCCGTCGCTTCACCACGCTGGAGACGGCGAGCCTCGCGGTGGTCAAGCGCTCTGGCGCGACCGAGCCGTTCAGCCGCGACAAGATCGTCTCGGGCGTCCGCAAGGCGTGCCAGGGCCGCCCGGTGAGCGAGGACGACCTGGCTCTGCTCGCGCAGAAGGTCGAGGAGACGCTCCGCCAGCAGGGCAGCGCGGAGATCGACGCGTACGAGATCGGGCTGGCGATCCTCGGCCCGCTGCGCGACCTGGACGAGGTCGCCTACCTGCGCTTCGCGAGCGTCTACCAGGCGTTCGACTCCCTCGAGGACTTCGAGAGCGCCATCACCTCGCTGCGTGCCGAGCACGCCGACCGCAGCGAGGCGACGGAGGCCTGATCAGGCGCCGGCCGCAGGCCCCGGGGGGAACTCGGGGCGCTCGAACGCGTCGCGGATCCGCAGGCGCACCGTGGTGGCCATCTCCTGGAGCTTGACCGACGAGCCGCGCTGCGTGACGTCCGAGATGTCGGTGACCACGTAGCCGATCTCGCCGCGCGTGGCGAGCATCTGGCCCTCGATGTTGGCGCCGTGCTCGGCGAACACCTGGTTGATGGCCGCCAGCACGCCCGGCACGTTGCGGTGCAGCACCATGATGCGGCCCACGCCCGTGGGGGCGAGCTGGAGGTTCGGCAGGTTGACGCTGAGCATCGTCGAGCCGGTGGTGAAGTAGTCGCGGAGCTTGCCGGCGACGAACTCGCCGATGGCCTCCTGCGCCTCCTCGGTCGACCCGCCGACGTGCGGCGTGAGGATGACGTTCGGCAGGCCGCGCAGCGGGCTGTCGAAGTGGTCGCCGCGCTTCTTCGGCTCGGTGGGGAACACGTCGACGGCGGCACCGGCGATGTGACCCGACTCGATGCCGGCGCGCAGCGCGTCGACGTCGACCACGAAGCCGCGCGACAGGTTGAGGAAGATCGCGCCCGGCTTCATCTTCTCGAAGAGGTCGGCGCCGAAGAACCCGGCGTTGCCGGGGCGGCCGTCGACGTGGATCGTCACGGCGTCGGAGACCTCGAGCAGCTCCTCGAGCGTACGCACGCGGTGCGCGTTGCCGAGCGACAGCTTCTCCTGCACGTCGAAGAACACGACGCGCATGCCGAGGTTCTCGGCGAGCACGGACAGCTGCGAGCCGATGTTGCCATAGCCGATGATGCCGAGCGTGCGCCCGCGCACCTCGTGCGCGCCGTCGGCCGTCTTGTCCCACGTGCCGTCGTGCAGCGCCTTGTCGCGCACGGGCAGGCGGCGGGTCAGCGAGATGATCTCGGCCAGCGCGAGCTCGACCACCGAGCGGGTGTTCGAGTAAGGCGCGTTGAACACGGCGACGCCGTGCGCGGCGGCGGCCGCGAGGTCGATCTGGTTGGTGCCGATCGAGAAGGTCCCGACGGCCTGGAGGCCCGGCGACGACTCGACCACCTTGCGGGTGACCTGCGTCTTGGACCGGATGCCGAGCATCTGGACGCCCTCGAGCGCCTCGATCAGCTCGGCCTCGTCGAGGGCACCGGATCGGGTCTCGACCTCGTACCCTGCGGCGCGCAGGATCTCGGTGGCGACGGGGTGGACGTTCTCGAGGAGGAGGGCCTTCAGCACGCCCCCATGGTGCGCCCTGGCCGGGGCGGGCGACAAACCCGTCTCACGCTCGTCTCACCCCGCGCTGTCGCCAGGTGTCGGCTCAGCCCTCGAACCCGTCGGGCAGCTCGCCGGCGTGCACGACGACGAGCCGCTGGGTGGGGCGCGTCATCGCCACGTAGAGGTCGGACCAGCCGCCCGGCCCGGCGGCGATGTCGGCGGGCTCGACGAGCACGACGGCGTCGTACTCCAGGCCCTTGACCTCGACGGGGGAGAGCACCGTGACCTGCTGGTCCTCGGGCCGCTGGGCGAGGAGCCGCGCGGACTCGGCCTCGCCGAGCGCGCCGGGGAGCGCCACGGCCACGGCAGAGCGGAGCGCCTGCACGGCGGGTGCCGCGGCGATGACGGCCACCCGGCCGGCGCCGTCGGGACCGACCAGCTCGCCGGCGAGCTCCGCGGTGCGCGCGGCGGTGGTCGAGGCGACGTCCTGCGCCACGACAGGCACGTCCACGATGGCGCCGGGCACCTCGCGGGCAGCCGTGAGCGGGGATGCGGGGAGCCCGGCGGCCTTCCCGACGCGCTGCGCGGTGTCGGCCACCTCGGCCGGGGTGCGGTAGCTGACCGTGAGCTCCTCGAGCCGCCACGTGTCGCGCAGCACCGGCGTCAGCGCGGCCGACCAGGACCGCGCGCCGGCCTGCGACGACGTCTGCGCGACGTCGCCCACGATCGTCATGGAGCGCGTCGGCACGCGGCGCACCAGGGTGCGCCACGCCATCGGCGAGAGCTCCTGCGCCTCGTCGACCACGACGTGCCCGAACGTCCAGGCGCGGTCCGAGGCGGCGCGCTCGGCCGTCGTCAGGCGCGGTCCCGTCGAGGCGAAGCGCTCGGCGAGCGTCTCCGCGTCCACCTGGATCATCGAGCCGGCCGCGGCGCCGGAGGCGAGCACCGACCGGGCGTGCGCCAGGGCCTCGGCGCGCTCGGCGGCGCGGGCGTCGGCCTCGGCGCGGGCGACGGCGTCGTCCTCGCCGAGCAGCTCGGCCGCCTCGTCGAGCAGCGGCACGTCCGACTCGGTCCACGGCGCCCAGGGCGCGCGCAGCACGGCCGCGCGCTCGTCGTCGGTGAGCTCGGGTGCCGCCTCCGCGAGGCGGTGGGGGCGGGAAAGCAGGTCGTCGACGAGCTTCTTGGGCGAGATCGGGAACCAGGCGAGGTTCAGCGCCACCCGGACCTCGCGCAGGGACCGCAGGTCCTCGAGCACGATCGCGCGGTCCTCGGGCGTGAGGTCGCCGCCGTCGGCGATCTTGTACTGCTCGGCGAGCCGGGCGAGCATGTCGCGCACGAACCCGTTGCGGGCCTCGTTGTGCGGCTTGTGGCTGCGGCGGGCTCGGGCGATCGCGTCCCGGATGTCGCGGCGGCGGATCACCAGGGTGTGGCCGTCCAGGCGCACGCGGACGTCGCGCTCGGGCACGCGCTCGCGGGCCCGCACGGCGCGTCGGATCACCTCGGCCCACACCAGGCGGCCCTTGATCTCGGCGACCGTGCCGTCCTCGGGAGCGTTCGCGACGACGCGCGGCAGCAGCTCACCGAGCGTCGTGGAGACCACGCCCGTCTCGCCGAGCGAGGGGAGCACCTGGTCGATGTAGCGCAGGAACGAGCGCGAGGGCCCGACCAGCAGCACACCGGAGCGCTCGAGGATGCGCCGGTGCGCGTACAGGAGGTAGGCGGCGCGGTGCAGCGCGACGGCCGTCTTGCCCGTGCCCGGCCCGCCCTGGACCACGAGCGCCCCGCCGAGCTCCGAGCGGATGATGCGGTCCTGCTCGGCCTGGATGGTCGCGACGATGTCGCCCATGCGACCCGTGCGGCGCGACGCCAGGGCGGCGAGCAGCGCGCCCTCGCCCGACAGCGAGGACACGTCGACGCCGTCGTCCGCGCCGTCGAGGTCGAGCAGCTCGTCCTCCACGCCGGTCACGGTGCGGCCCGTGGTCACCAGGTGACGACGGCGGCGCACGCCGTGCGGCTGGAGCGACGTGGCGCGGTAGAAGGCCTCGGCGGCCGGGGCGCGCCAGTCGGTGAGGAGCGAGCGCTGGTCCTCGTCGGTGAGACCGATGCGTCCCACGTAGCGGACGGCGCCGTCGTCGGAGCCCTCGGCGAGGTCGAGCCGGCCGAACGCGAGGCGGTCCTCGACCGCGTCGAGCTGGGCCGTGCGGTCCTCGTAGAGGGTCGCGAAGGCGTCCCGCTCCGAGCGGTTCTGCGGGGACCCGGAGGGGCCCTGCTTGCGCACGTCGCGAAGCCGTGCGCGGGCGCGCTCCCTGAGGGTGTCGAGCCGTGCGTAGAGCTCGTCGACGACCACCTGCTCGTGCGCCAGCTCGTCCTGCCTGCCCGCCACCGAACCTCCTGCGTCCTGCCGTCGTCGTGCCGTCCGTCGGGACGGACCGGCCGTCCATTATTGCCGACTCCGGGGGTGCCTGGTGCGCGTGCTGCCAGGTGCTCGAACTCCGGACGGCGCGCGGCGTCCCCGCCATGGCCCGGGGACCCGGTCTAGCATCCCTGCCATGAGCAGCGCCGCCGTGCACGGAGTAGTGCTCTTGCTGGTCGAGGACGACGACGGTGACGCCCTGCTGGTGAGCGAGCTGCTCGAGGACGCCGTGGTCGACGTCGAGCTGCGCCGGGCCCGGTCGGTCGAGGACGCCGCCGGCGAGATCGCCCGCGGGGACGTCGAGTGCCTGCTGCTGGACCTAGGCCTGCCCGACGCCGTCGGCCTCGACGCCCTGGAGCGGCTGCGCTCGCTCGCCGCGACCCTCCCCGACCCGCCGGCCCTCGTGGTGCTCACGGGCAACGCCGACGCCGACCAGGGCGTGCGGGCCGTGGCCGCCGGTGCGGACGACTACCTCGTCAAGGGCGAGACGGACCCCAACCTGCTGGGCCGCTCGCTGCGCTACGCCCTGCAGCGCCGCCGGGCCGCGGCGCAGGAACGCGCGCTGTTCCGTGGCGAGGTGCGCGCCGTCGAGACCGCCCGGCTCGAGCGCGCGCTGCTGCCCACGCCGCTGGTGGCCGACCCGCACGTCTCCGTGATGGTCGGCTACCTGCCCGGCCGCGACGGCCTGCTGGGCGGCGACTTCTTCGACACCGTCGAGCGGCCCGACAAGACGGTCATGTCGGTGATCGGCGACGTGTCGGGCCACGGCCCGGACGAGGCCGCGCTCGGCGCCACCCTGCGCACGGCGTGGCGCACCCTCGTGCTCACCGACACCCCGCCCGACCGGGTGCTCCCGCTGCTGGAGCGCGTGCTGCTCACGGAGCGGTCGGGCACGGGCGTGTTCGTCACGCTGTGCCAGGTGGTCGTCAGCGCCGACCGCCGCAGCGTCGACCTCTATCTCGCGGGGCACCTGCCGCCCCTGCTGCTCACGGGGCCCGTCGGCGACGTGCGGAGCCAGGTGCTCGACTCCAGTGCCCGCGGTCGCGCGCTCGGCATCCCCGTCGAGGGCGACTGGCACCCGCTGCGGGTCGACGTCGACGGCCCCTTCTCCGTCATCCTGCACACCGACGGGCTGGTCGAGGCCGAGGTCGACGCCGAGCACGCCACCTCCGTGCCCACGCGCGGCGTGCCCCGCCTCGGCGTGCCCGGGCTCTGCCGCGTGATCGACGAGGAGCTCGACGGCGAGTTCGCGGGCCTCGTCGAGCGCGTGCTGCGGCGCGTGCGCGACCTGCACGGCGGCCCGCTGGTCGACGACGCCGCGCTGCTCGTCGTGGGCTGGACCGCGCGGGCCGACATCCTGGGCGAGCGGTCCTCCACCCTCGCCGACTCCGTCGAGTGGGCGCGATGACGCGGCCGCGCCTGCTCAGCAGCCGCACGCTGCTGGGCGTCTCGCTGCGTGGGCGCGTTGCGCGGCTGCTCACCCTGAGCGCCGTGCTGCTGGTCGCCGTGTACGCGTTCGCGGCGCTCGTGCTGGCCCGCGCGAACCTGTTCCTGGACAGCGCGCGCCACGACTCGATCTACCCGGACGAGCGCCTGCGCTACCAGGAGGCCCTCGGCGGCCTGCGGCTGCTGATCGTCGCGCTCGTCGTGCTCGCCGTCGTCGCCGTCGTGCTGGGCACGTTCGTGTGGAGGGCGCTCGAACGCCACGTCCTCGCGCCCATGGCCGCCCTCGCCGAGACCGCGCGCGCCGCCGCCGAGGGCGACCTGGAGCGGCCGGTGCCGCACGTCGGCATGGGCGAGATCGCGGCGCTCGCGGCCGACGTCGAGCACATGCGCGCCGAGCTGGCCCAGCAGCTCGAGGAGCTGCGCACGCTGCACGCCGAGACGGCGGAGGCCCACGACCAGCTCACCGTGCAGGCCGCCGAGCTCGAACGCTCGAACCGCGACCTGGAGCAGTTCGCGTACGTCGCCTCGCACGACCTGCAGGAGCCCCTGCGCAAGGTCGCGAGCTTCACCCAGCTGCTCGGCAAGCGGTACCAGGGCCAGCTCGACGAGCGCGCCGACCAGTACATCGAGTTCGCCGTCGACGGCGCGAAGCGCATGCAGCGCCTCATCCAGGACCTGCTGCTCTTCTCGCGCGTGGGCCGTGCCGAGGTGCGCGACGTCGAGGTGGACCTGGAGCACCTGCTCGCCGACGTCGTCGCCGAGCGGGCCGAGCGGATCGCGGAGACCCGCGGCGCCGTCACGCACGACCCGCTGCCGGTCGTCTCGGGCGACCCGACCCTGCTGCGGCTCGTGGTCAGCAACGTCGTCGGGAACGCGCTCAAGTTCCGCCGGCCCGACGTGCCGCCGCGCGTGCACGTCAGCGCGCGCGACACGGGCACGGCGTGGGAGATCGCGGTCGCCGACAACGGCATCGGCATCGACCCGCAGTTCGCCGACCGCGTCTTCGTGATCTTCCAGCGGCTGCACCCCAAGGAGGTGTACCCGGGCACGGGCATCGGGCTGGCGCTGGTGCAGCGCGTGGTCGAGTACCACGGCGGCCGGGCGTGGGTGGGTCCGTCGCCCGACGGCGGCACCACCGTGACGTGGACGCTGCCCCATCGCAAGGCCGTGAGACGCGCCGCGGGATCATCGCGGCCTCCGGTGTCCGTGGGCTAGGGTGGGCCTCAGGCTCTGGACCTGCGGTGATGTTCCCGATGGAACCGGCGCGGCGACGGCGGGGACGATCATGGAGGTGGGCCCGTGGTGCAGGCGAGCGGCGAGCGGGGCGTCGTGACCGTGCTCCTGGTGGAGGACGACGCGGGCGACGTCCTGATGACGCGCGAGGCGCTCGACGAGCACCACGTCGCCAACCGTCTCTACGTGGTCGCGGACGGTGAGGCGGCACTGGAGTTCCTGCGCAAGCAGGGTACCCATGGGAGCGCTCCCACGCCGGACCTCGTGCTGCTGGACCTCAACCTGCCGCGGCTGTCCGGGCGCGAGGTGCTCGCCGCCGTCAAGGGCGACCCCGCCCTCGCCCGCATCCCCGTCGTCGTGCTCACGACGTCGGACGCCGACGACGACGTGCTAGCGTCCTACTCCCTGCACGCCAACGCCTACGTGACCAAGCCGGTCGACTTCGACCAGTTCGTCGACGTGGTCCGCAAGATCGACGACTTCTTCGTCTCCGTGGTGCGCCTGCCTCCGCGCTGAGCGAACACCGGGGCGGGAAGCATCGTGCGACGCCCGGGGTTGTGACCCTTCGACGGCGCGTGCGCGCCGTCGCGACGAAGGGAGTGGTCCGTGCTTGACCCGCAGGGCATCGTGAGCGTCGACGAGGCGGCCGTGGCCGCGACGCTCGGCACCGGGCACGCGACGACGGGGCCCGTGATGCTGCACGCGCTGCGCGGTTTCGTGGACGCGGGGGCCGCCGGCGAGATCGCCGCGGACCACCTGGTCGACACGCTGGAGTCCACGCGTGTCGCGACCTTCGACATCGACCAGCTGCTCGACTACCGCTCGAAGCGGTCGCTCATGACGTTCGACGCCGACCGCTGGACGGCCTACGACGAGCCCTTCCTCGCCCTCGACCACCTGCGGGACGCGGACGGCACCGGGTTCCTGCTGCTGCACGGCGCCGAGCCGGACCTGCAGTGGGAGCGCGTCAATACGGCGGTCAAGGGCCTCGTGGAGCGCTTCGGCGTCTCGCTCACCGTCGGCTTCCACGGCGTGCCCATGGGGGTGCCGCACACGCGGCCCATCACGATGACGGCGCACGGCACGCGGGCCGGCCTCACCGAGGACCACACCTCGTTCTTCGGCACCGTGCGGGTGCCGAGCTCGATGGCCGCGCTGCTCGAGTACCGGCTCGGTGAGGCCGGGCACGACGCGCTCGGGTTCGTGATGCACGTACCCCACTACCTCGCGCAGTCGCAGTACACGCCCGCCGCCGTCGCCGCCCTCCAGGCCGTCGAGCGCGCGACCGGGCTCGACCTGCTCACCGGGCGCCTCGCCGCCGCGGCCGCGGACGCGACGCTCGAGGTCGAGAAGCAGGTCAGCGAGTCCGGCGAGGTGCGGGCCGTGGTCAAGGCGCTCGAAGAACAGTACGACCGCTTCGCGCAGCGCCTGGGCCGGCCCAGCCTGCTGGCCGAGGCCGCCCCGATCCCGACCGCCGAGGAGCTCGGCGAGGAGTTCGAGCGCTTCCTGCGTCAACAGGGCGACAGCTGACAGTGACGCCGTCGGGTGTGACGTGGCACACTGCACCGACGGCAGGCCATCAGGCCTGCTGAACGGTGCACGGAGGTACGAACAGCATGGCGCAGGGTTCTGTGAAGTGGTTCAACGCGGAGAAGGGCTTCGGGTTCATCGCCCAGGACGGCGGCGGCGCCGACGTCTTCGTCCACTACTCCGCGATCCAGTCGAACGGCTACCGCTCGCTCGAAGAGGCGCAGCGGGTGGAGTTCGAGATCACCCAGGGTCCCAAGGGGCCGCAGGCGGAGAACGTCGTTCCCCTCTGATTCTTCTGAGCTGACGATGCGGGCTGTGGGTGCGGGCGGCACCCACAGCCCGTCTCAGTACGGCCGGGCTGTCGCGACGAAGCGGGTCAGCTCGTCGCCCGTGACGATGCTCGCGGGCACCGGGAGCGCGCGCAACGCCCTCCCCAGGTCCGCGCTGAACAGGTCCGGGACGTCGTCGTCCTCGCGGTCCTCCGGGAGCGCCCGGACCGCCGCGAGCACCAGGTTCCCGTAGCGCCGCCCCTTGAGGATCCCCGGCTCGGCCACGAGCGCTAGCCGGCCCTGCGCCGCGGCGTCCGGGCCGAAGGCCGCGGCGAGCGTCGCGAGCTCGCGACGCGTGCTGCCGAGCGGCGGCCGGTCCGCGCAGTTCACGAGGTACAGGCCGCCGGGCCGCAGCGTCGCCGCCACCTGAGCGGCGATCTCGCCGGTCACCAGGTGCGGCGGCGTCGCGTCGCCCGCGAAGACGTCGCGCACGACGACGTCGTACGTGTCCGGGGGAGCCGTCGCGACCGCGCGGGCGGCGTCGTCGGGGCGCAGGCGCAGGCGCGGCGAACGCGGCAGGTCGAACCACTCGCGCACCAGCGCGACCAGGCGCGCGTCGATGTCGATCGCGAGCTGGCGCGAGCCGGGGCGCTCGGCGTCCCAGCGACGCGCGAGCGCGCAGCCCGCCGCTCCCAGGTGCAGGGCCCGTAGCGGCCCCGTCGTGGTGGTTGCGACGACGGCGTCCATCTGCTGCATGTACTCGAACGCGAGGAACCCGGGGTCGTCGAGGTCGAGGTAGGAGCTGGGCACGCCGTTCACCTGCAGCGTCAGGCGCGCGGAGTGGTCGGGGTCGGGGATCACCTCGGCCGTGCCCGTGTCGATCTCCACAGGGCCCTCGGGGAGGGCGGAGCCGCGTGTCGGTGGCTCGGCGGAGGATGAGGAGCGCTTCGAGGAGCGCGCGCTGCGGCGGGCCATGGGGGCCAGTCTCCCAGACCGCCGCGGGCGCCTGGATTGACAAGGATCGAACAGGTGTTCGACACTTGCGGAGCGGGAACAGCCCGCAGACGGGAGGCTCGAGATGACTCTCAAGCACACGGCACGGCGCCGCACCTCGGTGCCCGTGCCCGCCGAGACGGGGCCTGACGTCGTGCCCGCGCCCGTGGCCCGCCTGCTCGCCCTCGCCGACGCCGAGCTGGCCGAGGCGGCCGCCGCGACCGACCCCGCCGAGCGCTTCGTGCACGCCCACCTCTCCGCGCTGCGGAGCGCGGCCGCCGTCGTCGAGCTGCGGGGGCGCCCGAGCCCGCGGTCGGGCGCGCGCACGGTCTGGGAGATGCTTGCCAAGGTGGAGCCGCAGCTCGCGGCCTGGTCCGTCTACTTCGCCTCCGGGGCCCGGCTGCGCGCCGCCGTCGACGCCGGTCACGGGGAGGCCGTCCGAGCGTCCCGTGCCGCCGAGCTGGTGGCGTGCGCCGAGGACTTCCGCGACGAGGTCGCGATCCTGGTCGAGCCCGACGCCGGCTTCGCGCGCCCGCTGCGCTGGGCCTCGACGGCCGCGTCGTGAGCGGCCGGGCACTGCCATGAGCAAGGCACCGAGGTCGGCCACCGCGAACCGCGACTGGGGGTCCGACGAGTCGGGGACCTCGGTCATGCACGTCGACATGGACGCGTTCTTCGCGATGTGCGAGCTCGCGCGGCGCCCGGAGCTGCGAGGCCTGCCCGTGATCGTCGGCGGACAGGGCCGCGGCGTGGTGCTGGCCGCCACGTACGAGGCCCGGGCGTTCGGGGTGCGGTCGGCCATGCCCATGACGTCGGCGATGCGGCTGTGCCCGCAGGCCGTGATCGTGCCGCCCGACCACCGGCGCTACAGCGACGTCTCGCGCTCGATCATGGCGACGATCGGAGAGATCACGCCCATCGTCGAGCAGATCAGCATCGACGAGGCGTTCCTCGACGTCTCGGGCGCGCGGCGACGGCTCGGCCCGCCCACCGCCATCGGGGCGCGTCTCCGGGCGCACGTGCAGGCCGTGCACGGCGTGACGTGCTCCGTGGGCATCGCCAAGAACAAGTTCCTGGCCAAGCTCGCCTCCACGCACGCGAAGCCCGACGGCATGCTGCTCGTGCCCGCCGAGGCGTCCGTCCCGTTCCTGCGGACGCTGCCCGTCGGGGCGCTGTGGGGGGTGGGGGAGAAGACGGAGGCGCAGCTCGCCCGCTGGGGCATCACGACGGTCGCCCAGCTCGCCGACTCCGACGTGGCGACGGTGCAGGCCGCCGTCGGGCGGGTGGGCGGCGCGCACCTGTACGACCTCTCGTGGGGACGCGACCCCCGTCCCGTGGTGCCGTCCGAGTCGGAGCGGTCGATCGGGAACGAGACGACGTTCGGCACCGACCAGAGCGACCGTGTGGCGATCGAGGCGCGCGTGCTCGAGCTGTGCGACAAGGTCGCAGCCCGCCTGCGGGAGCAGGGCGTCGTGACCCGCACGGTGGCCCTCAAGGTGCGCACCAACGACTTCCGCACCCTGACCCGGTCGCGCACGCTCGACGGCCCCACCGACGTCGCGCGCGAGCTGTACCGGGTCGCGCGGGAGCTGCTCTCGGCGGTCGACCTCCGCGGCCTCCCCGTGCGCCTCGTGGGCGTGCGGGCGGAGAACCTGAGCCTGCGGACGGGCATGGCCGAACAGCTGACGCTCGACGAGGCGAGCTCCGAGCGGCCGTCCGTGCAGCGGGAGGCCGAGCTCGCGCTCGACGCCGTCCGCCAGCGCTTCGGGTCCCGGGCGATCGGCCTGGGAGCAGGCGGAATGTCTGCAGAGAGCCGACGCGCCTCAGAGGCGCTTCCTTCGCGTCGTGACGACGCCCTGACTACCCCGTCACCGATTTCCGGGCCTATCCTGGTGCGAAGAAGAACAACCTGACGAGGGGGTCTCGATGCCTCTTTCCGAGTACGAGCAGCGCGTGCTGGAACAGATGGAGCGCGCGCTGACGAGCGACGATCCGCGGCTGGCGAATGCCCTCCAGTCGTCGGGGCGCCGTCCTGTGGTGCGCTATGTCGTCGCAGCGATCGGGCTGGCCGGCGGCCTGCTCCTTCTCGTGCTCGGCGCGGCACAGTCCCACGTGGTCCTGGGCGTCATCGGCTTCGCGGTCATGTTCGCCGCCGTCGCATGGGCGTTCGCCTTCGCTCCGCGGTCCAAGGCCAAGGGCCCGCAGGGTGCGGTCCGCGCGGACGGCAGCGTCGGCGCCCGGCCCGCCAGCAAGCCGGCCAAGGGCCGGTCGGGCTTCATGTCACGCCTCGAGGCCCGCTGGGACCGCCGACGGGAGCAGGGCCTCTAGCCCACACGGTTCCGGTCACACGGTCGTGGCCGCACAGCCGTACCGCGGGGATCGCGGGCCTTATCGGCCCGCGATCCCCGCGGTCACTTCACGCACCATCTGGGCGAGCGCCTCGCCGTCGACCTGCTCTGCCCGGGCCGCGTAACGCTCGTTCTCGAGCGCGTCCGCGAGCGTCGCGAGACCCGTGCGCACGTCGTCGGGGATCGGCTCGCCCCGCTTGGCCGCCCAGGCGGTCGCCGCCTCGCCGGGTGCCCGGCGAGGCGTCGTGGCCGTCGGCAGGCTGACGCCCGCGCCGGAGAGCGCCGCGACGACGCGGTTCCAGGCCTCCTCGGCGTCGCGCGGCGGCCGCGAGCGGCGGCGGCGGACGGCCAGCACGAGCGCGCCTGCGACGAGCAGCAGCAGCACGCCCGCGCCGATCAGCCAGCGGTGCAGCTCCGACTGCGCGTGGGCGACCTGCGCCGGTGTGCGCGTCTCGGTCGCCGTCGGGACCGCGCCCTGCGTCGGGCCGGCGGTCTGGTGCGGGTTGTTGTCGGCGATCGTCGGCGTCGGGCTCGAGACCGTGCCGCCCGACGTGGTGGTCGAGCTGGCGTACGCGGGGGCCGCGCCGGTCTGCACGGCGGGTGTCGGCTCGAACCGCACCCAGCCCGACCCGGGGAAGTACAGCTCGGGCCAGGCGTGCGAGTCCTTGCCGGTCACGGTCCAGGTGCCGGTCTGCGGGTCCTGGGTGCCGGGCAGGTAGCCGACGCCGAGCCGCGCGGGGATCCCGAGCGACCGAGCGAGCACCACCATCGACGTCGCGAACTGGACGCAGTACCCGCGCCGCTGCTGCAGGAAGTCCCACACGGCGTCGCCGGTGCGCCCGCGGGGCACGTTGACGTCGTACGTGAAGCTCGGGCCGCGCAGGTAGTCCTGGATCAGCACCGCCTTGTCGAAGTCCGTCGACGCCTTGCCGACGAGCTGGTGGGCGAGCGCCTCGATGTCGGACTTGCGCGGCGAGTCGGGCACGTCGAGGTACTGGGCGGCGACGTCGTTCGCGCCGCTCGGCTCGGCCCGCAGGATGTCGGCGGACAGGTCGCGCGGGTGCACGGTGAGGGTGAAGGTCTGGCCCTGCTCCGTCTGCGGCCCGCCGAAGACCTGGTCGCGCACGCTGTCGTAGCGCCAGTCGCCGTCGGCCTGGACGCTGCGGGGCTCGATCGACACGGGCAGGTGCGGCTCGCGCATGGAGCCCACGGTCAGCTTGACCGTCGTGGGGTCCGTGGTCTGCACGGTCTGCGGGAACAGGACGGTGCCGGGGTCGACCTGCTGGCCGTCCTCGCTGCCCTGCGGCACCCACGCGCGCCCGTCGAACGTCGACAGGGTCATGAGGCGCAGCGGTCCCACGTTGTCGGACGACGTCGTCGTGTAGCTCAGCACGACGCTGTCGGAGCGGGCGCTGAGGGAGCGGTAGACGTCGAGGTTGTCGGCGAGCCGCACCGAGTGCGACGACGTCGTGAACATGTTGGTCCACGTGCCGCCGCCGCCGGGCACGGACGCGATGGCCCCGCCCGCGGCGAGCGCGACGGCGGTGACGCCCGCCGCGGTGACGGTGGTGCGCACGGCGCGCCGGCGCTCGGCCGAGCGCACCTGCGTGGCCACCCGGGCGTCGCGCAGGGCGCGGCGCGGCGTCGGGGACCCGTCGAGCGTCAGCCCGAGCAGCAGCGCGGCGACCGTCACGGCGAACGTGTGCCACGGCACCGACGAGGTCAGCACGAGCGACGGGGACCAGAGCACCAGCACGACGGCCCCGCCGATGAGCGGGTGGCGCAGCCCGGCCACGAGAGCGTCGGCCACGATCAGCACGCCGATCGACCCGCCGATGCACAGCAGCGCGACGGCGGGGGAGGAGACGACGGGGGCGACCTCCGAGCGGATGACGTCGCCCGCCGCCCCGACCTGGTCGAACAGGTGGCCGACCGACCTGGGGCCGACGAGCCAGTCCGTCGTGCCCCCCGGCCCGCCGAACCGCGCGAGCAGGTACCAGAGCCCGACGACGAGCCCGAGCACGGTGGGCAGGGCGGAACCGGCGCCGCCGTCGTCGGACGGGACGCGGCGCAGCGTCGCCCCGGCGCGGGCCGCGGCGGCGAGCCGGGCCCGGCGCCCGCCGAGGAGCGCGCGCGTGGTGACGAGCACGACGGCCACGAGCAGCACGCCGACCGTGCCCATGGCGGGCCACGGCGGCAGCACGATCTGCGTGAGGGCGACCATCGACGAGATGACGGCAGCGGTGACCAGGGCCGTCGCCACGGCCAGCCGCGTGGTGACGCTGGTCTGGGCGGGGATCATGCGGCACGCTCCGAGAGGGTGGCCCAGGCCTTCTCGTGGGCGGTCCCGGCGGGGGCCGTGGCCACGTGCCAGCCGGCCGACCGCAGGGCGGCGGCGCTCTGTGCGCAGGCGGCGGCCTCACCCACCACGAGCGCGAGGCACGTCGTCCCCTCGGTGGACATCGCGGCGAGCTCGCGCAGGCCCTCAGGCGTCGGCGGGCGCAGCACCGCGACGGCGACGTCGCCGGGCGCGTGCCCCGCGCGCAGCGCCTGCGCGGTGGCGGCGAGGGCGGCGTCGGCGTCGGCGAGCGTGCGGTGGCCGTGCAGGTCGACCGTGACGTCGAGGAGGGCCGGCCGGCCGCTGTTCGAGCCGGTGACGAACGACCCGACGGAGGGCGCGCGCATCGTAGCGACCAGCCGCACGGGGTGGCCGGCCTCGAGGAACGAGCAGGCGAGCGACGCTGCGAGCTCGACGGACCACTCGCCGTGCGCGTGCGTGAGGCCCGCGACGGACCGCGACTCGCCGGGCGCGGTGAGCAGGGCGCGGTCGAGGAGCACCGACACGGGCCGCACCCCGGCGGCCTCGTCGGCGCGCACCATGAGGCGGCCCTGCCGCGCGGCGGTGGGCCAGTGCACGCGGCGCGGGTCGTCGCCGGCGACGTACTCACGCAGCACGGCGTCGTCGGGCGCGGTGAGACGCGCGCCGGCGCCCGCATGCTCGAGGTCGCCGAGCAGGCCCTTGCCCACCGGCAGCTCGGTGGTGCGGGGCCAGACCGACACGATGGTGGGCGCGCCGAGCGGCTGCGTGGTGCGCACGAGGCCGAACGCGTCGGTGCGCGTGGTCAGCAGGGGGCCCAGCGGCCAGCGCCCGCGGCGGGCGGGGTGGATCGAGTAGTGCACCTGGATGCGGTCGGGCTGCGCCGAGACGCGTGCGCGCACGCCGCCGTCGCCCGCGAGCTCGTGCGCGGCCTGCTCCGAGAGGCGGATGCGGCCCAGCCGCTCGTATGCGACCGCCGACCGGCGCGCGGCGGTGACCAGCAGGTCCGTCGCGGCCTCCTGCCCGCGCACGACCGGGTCCGGCGACACGCGCCGGGAGACCGAGAGCGCGCCGCGGCCCGCGTCCAGCCGGCCGAGGCCCTGGGACAGCCAGGCCATGGCCACGACGGCGATCCCCGCGACGCCCACGCCCACGACGTCGGGCAGCCCGAGCAGCATCCCCGTCACCACGAGCCCGGCCCCGGCGACCGCCAGCGCGACGCCCCGTCGCGTGGGTCGCACGCGGGCGATCCGGCGCAGGGCGTCGCGCATCAGCGCCTGCCTGCGGGCACCGGCGTGCGCTCGACCACCTGCGCGACGACGTCCTGCGCGGAGACGCCGTTGAGGCGGGCCTCCGTGGTGAGGATGAGCCGGTGCGCGACGACGGCGACCGCGAGCTGCTGCACGTCGTCGGGCAGCACGTGCTCCCGGCCCGCCATCGCGGCGCTCGCCTTGGCCACCTTGAGCAGCTGGAGCGAGGCGCGCGGCGACGCGCCGAGCCGCAGCGACGGGTGGTTGCGCGTGGCGCCCACCAGGTCGAGCACGTACTGCTTGACCGCGGGCGATGCGTGCACCTGCCGGACCAGCTCCGCGAGCCGCAGCATCGTGGCGCCCGTGGTCACGGGGGAGAGGTGCGCCAGCGGGGAGACGGCCTCCTGGCGGTCCAGCATGAGCATCTCGGCGTCCTGGTCTGGGTAGCCGACCGTGAGGCGGGCCATGAACCGGTCGCGCTGCGCCTCGGGGAGGGGGTAGGTGCCCTCCATCTCCACCGGGTTCTGCGTCGCCACGACCAGGAACGGGTGCGGCAGGCGGTGGGTGACGCCGTCGATCGTCGTCTGGCCCTCCTCCATGCACTCGAGCAGCGCGGACTGCGTCTTGGGGGAGGCCCGGTTGATCTCGTCGCCGATGACGATGTTGTTGAACACGGGCCCGGGGCGGAACTCGAACTGGTTCGTCTGCGTGCGGAAGATGTTGACGCCGGTGAGGTCGCTCGGCAGCAGGTCGGGCGTGAACTGGATGCGGCCCACCTTGCAGTCGATGGACTTGGCGAGCGCCTTGGCGAGCGTCGTCTTGCCGACGCCGGGCACATCCTCCACCAGCAGGTGGCCCTCGGCCAGCAGCACGGCGACCGTCAGCCAGGCCAGGCCGGGCCGCCCGCTGACCACCGACTCGACGGCGGCGCGCACCCGGGTGGTGACCTCGACGAGCTCGTCCAGCGTGGCGTGCTGCGGGGGGCGCCCCGTCCCGTCCTTCTCCGGGAGCCCGGTCGCGGCGGGCTCGGTGAGGGTGGGAGTGAGAGGTTCGGGCTGCACTAGGGCCTCCGCTTCGAGGACGGCTCCTCCGCCGCCGGAAGGAGTACCCCGAGCCTAGTGGAACTGTGACCTCACCGTGACCGCCCTCACAACGGAAACCACCCGGCGGCCCCGCGCGCCCTCCACGCCCCTCCACTTCATCCCCACGGCGCTGACCAGGGCATACGTATGCCCTGAACCGTCCACAGGGAACAAGCGGTGCCATCTTGCCAGGAATCGTGGAGCGTTGTGGAGTAGCGTGGAGTGCACGGGAGCGCTGGAGGAGGTGCGGGCCGTGGCAGGGGTTGAGTCGCTCGTCGGCACTGGCCTTCTGCTGGGCACGTACACCCCCAGGCTCGACGAGAAGGGCCGCCTGATCCTCCCGGCGAAGTTCCGGGGACGGCTCTCCTCAGGCCTGGTCATGACGCGAGGGCAGGAGCGCTGTCTCTTCCTGATGCCCATGGACGAGTTCTCCCGGATGTACGAGCAGGTCCGGCAGGCGCCGGTGACCTCCCGTCAGGCACGCGACTACCTGCGTGTGCTGCTGTCGGGGGCCAGCGACGAGGTGCCGGACAAGCAGGGGCGGATCTCCATCCCGCCGACCCTGCGCGAGTACGCCGGCCTCGACCGGGACGTCGCCGTCATCGGCGCCGGCACCCGCGTGGAGGTGTGGGACAGGGCGGCCTGGGACGGCTACCTCGCCGAGCAGGAGGCCGCGTACTCCGAGACGGCGGAGCAGATCTTCCCGGACCTGGCCTTCTAACTGCACATCGCGAACCACCGAGGCCCCGCCCCGCGAGGCCTCTCCCCGCGAGGGTCTGGCGCACTTCCCCGGTGCCAGAAGGACGCGGAGGGAGACCTGGCAGGACGGGGCCTCGGGTGACCCACAGGGCCCGAGGCGAGAGGAGGAGACATGGACGACGAGCGTGACGAGCGCGACGCTCAGCGCGCGCCCGAGGAGCGGGACACCGCCGACCGGCACCTGCCCGTGCTCCTCCAGCGGTGCATCGACCTGCTCGCGCCGGCACTCACCCCGTCGGAGACGGTGCCCGTCCCCGTCCTCGTCGACTGCACGCTCGGCATGGGCGGGCACACCGAGGGCGTTCTCGAGCAGCTGCCGACGGCGCGCGTCGTGGGCATCGACCGCGACCCCCAGGCGCTGCGCCTCGCGGGGGAGCGCCTGGCCCGGTTCGGCGACCGGTTCACCCCGGTGCACGCGGTGTACGACGAGATCGGCGACGTGGTCGCCCGCCTCGGGCTGCCCGGCGTGCAGGGCGTGCTCATGGACCTCGGGGTGAGCTCGCTGCAGCTCGACGAGGCCGACCGCGGGTTCGCCTACGCCCAGGACGCCCCCCTCGACATGCGCATGGACCAGACGACGGGCATCACCGCGGCCGACGTGCTCAACACGTACGACGAGCGCGAGCTCACCCGGATCCTGCGGGAGTACGGCGAGGAGCGGTTCGCCGGCAAGATCGCCCGGTCGATCGTGCGGCGCCGCCAGGAGCGCCCGTGGGAGCGCACGCACGAGCTCGCCGACCTGGTGCGCGCGTGCATCCCGGCCGCGACCCGCAAGACGGGCGGCAACCCGTCCAAGCGCACCTTCCAGGCGCTGCGGATCGAGGTCAACGGGGAGCTCGAGGTGCTCGAACGGGCCGTGCCGGCCGCGATCGAGGCGCTCGCCGTCGGCGGGCGGCTCGTCGTCGAGTCGTACCACTCGCTCGAGGACCGCATCGTCAAGCGCGCCATCACGCGCGGCACGACGTCGTCGGCCCCGCCCGGGCTGCCCGTCGAGCCCGAGACGCACAAGCCGTACCTCGCCGCCCTGACCCGCGGCGCGGAGGAGGCCGACGCCGAGGAGCTCGCCCGCAACCCGCGCTCCGCGTCCGTGCGGCTGCGCGCCGCGCAGCGCCTGCGGCCGACGCCCGACCACATGCGCACCACCAGCACCGCCCGCTCTGCCAGCACCACCCGCAAGGAGGACCGTCGATGAGCGCACTTCGAGCACCTGCCGCCGTCCCGAACCGGCCGGCAGCACCGTCGCGTCGCACGCGTCTGACCGCGCTGCCCGGTGGGCGGCACGACGACGCGCGGCGGCTCTCGGCCGTCCGGGCGCCGCTCCACGCGCGCTCGGGCGTGCCCTTCCTCGCGCTGTGCGCGTTCGTGCTCGCGTCGGCGCTGATCGGCGTGCTGGTGCTCAACACGACCATGGCCAGCGGCGCGTTCGAGATGACGCGCCTGCAGAACCAGGCCGGCCGTGTCGCCCAGGACGTGCAGACCAAGCAGGCGGGGCTGCGCGCGGCCGAGGCGGGGCTGGCCGGCAGGGCGACCGCGCTGGGCATGGTGCCGAGCCAGGGCGCGACCCTCCTGGACGTCTCCGCGGCCGTCGCCGCGGCGTCGAAGGCGCACCCGTGACACAGACGACGGGCAGGTCGGCGGCGCCGCGGCGGTCGCAGGCCGCCCCGGCGCGTCAGGCTGCTCCGCGGACGTCCGACCGGACGGCCGCGAAGCCCGCACCGCGGACCGGCGGCAAGCCGGCCCCGCGCGCGGCGGCGAAGCCGGCCCCGCGCACGGCGGCGAAGCCGGCGGCCCGCACGGCCGCTCCCCGCACCGCCGCGAAGCCGGCCCCGCGCACCGCCGCCAAGCCCACCACCCGCAAGCCCGCACCGCGCCCGGCGGCCGTCTCCCGCTCGGGCGGCGTCGTCGCGCCGCCGCGCCCGAAGGCCGCCCCGGCGCCGGTCTCGCCCGTGCGCCGGCAGCGGTGGCTGGTCGTGTTCAGCGCGCTCGTCGTGACGCTCTTCGTGGGCCGCCTGATCCAGGTGCAGGTGTTCGAGGCGCCCGGCCTCGCCGCGGCGGCGCGCCAGGGCCGCACGGCGTCGGTGTCGGTGCCCGCCCACCGCGGCGACATCCTCGACCGCAACGGCGTCGTGCTGGCCACGTCGGTGGACCGGTACACGATCTCCGCCGACCAGCTGGCCATCCAGTCGTTCCGTGGCGGCAACCGCACGGACGCGAGCGGCAGCCCGGTGGCCGACGGCGCCCTCGGCGTCGCGCAGCTGCTCGCCCCCGTGCTGGGGCAGGACAAGGCGCAGCTCGCGGCGACCATCAACGGCAGCTCGCGGTACGTGGTGCTGGCCCGCAACGTCGAGCCGGCCAAGCAGCGCGACATCAGCGCCCTGCGCCTGACGGCGTACATCCGCACGGAGCTGGTCTCGCAGCGCGTCTACCCGGCCGGCACGGTCGCGGGCAACCTGGTCGGGTTCGTCGACAGCGACCAGGTGGGCCAGGGCGGCCTCGAGAAGGCGTACAACCAGGTCCTCGCCGGGCAGCCGGGCCGCGAGACGTACGAGCGCTCCGCCGACGGCGTCCGCATCCCGGGCGGCCAGTCGACGTCGACCCCCGCGGTCTCGGGCGGCAACGTGGTCCTCACGATCGACCGGGACATCCAGCGCAAGGCGCAGTCCTCGATCGACGACATGAAGGCCCGCTCGGGTGCCGCCTACGGCATCGTGCTGGTCGAGGACAACCGCACGGGCGAGATGCTGGCCATCGCGGACTCCGGCGCGGTGGACCCGAACGACCGGTCGAACGCGGCCGTCGCGCAGGGCTCGCGCGCTGTGCAGGACGTGTTCGAGCCGGGCTCGACGGGCAAGGTCATCACGATGGCCGCTGCCCTGGAGACGGGCGTGTGGAACCCGGAGAGCCAGTTCACCGTCCCGTACGCGTTCACGACCCCCAACGGCCAGACGTTCCACGACTCGCACTACCACCCGGGCCTGCAGCTCACGCTGGCGGGCATCCTGGCGCAGTCGTCCAACTCGGGCACCGTGCAGGTGGCCGAGAAGATCCCGCCGCAGGTGCAGTACGACTACATGAAGAAGTTCGGCCTGGGCCAGCTCACGGGGCTGGGCCTGCCGGGCGAGTCGCGCGGCATCCTGCACCCGGCCGACACGTGGGACGGCCGCACGCGGTACACGGTCGCGTTCGGCCAGGGCGTCGCGGTCAACGCGATGCAGGCCACCGACGTGTTCTCGACCGTCGCGAACGGCGGCGTCAGCGTGCCGCCCACGCTCGTCAAGGGCACGCAGGAGCCGGGCGGCGGGATGGTGCCGTCCAAGCAGGCCGAGGGAACGCGCGTGATCTCCGAGGCGACGTCCAAGACGCTGCTCCACATGATGGAGGAGGTCACGGGCGACGGCGGCACGGCGACGGGCGCGCAGATCCCGGGCTACCGCGTCGCGGGCAAGACGGGCACGGCGCAGATCTTCCTGCCCGGCGGCGGCAACACGTACATGGCGTCGTTCATCGGCGTGGCGCCGGCCGACAACCCGCGCTACACGGTCGCGGTGTTCCTCAAGAGCCCGCAGTCGTCGATCTACGGCGGCACGGTCGCGGCCCCGGTGTTCAAGGACGTCATGAGCTTCGTGCTGCAGCAGGAGGCCGTGCCGCCGAGCGCCCCGGCGCCCGCAGCGTTCCCGTTGACCTGGTGACGGGCCGACCGGCTCCGTGCGTCCGGGGCGCCCAGGCGCCTCGGGCTCACCCGATAGGGTCTACCTCGTGACAACCCCGCTCGAACGGATCCGACCTGCGGCCACGACGCCGCGGAGGGTGCGAGACCTCGCCCACACGTTCGACTTCGAGGCCACGGGGGGCGCCCCGGCGGGGCAGGTCACCGTCACCTCGGTCGCCTCCGACAACCGGGTGGTCGCCGACGGCGACCTCTTCGTGGCCCTGCCCGGCGCGCACGCGCACGGGGCGCGGTTCGCCGCCGACGCCGTCGCGCGTGGCGCCCGCGCGGTGCTCACCGACGCCCAGGGCGTCCGGATCGTCGCGGAGTCCGCCGACGGCGCGCTCGCGGGGACCCCGGTGCTCGTCGCTCCGGACCCGCGCGGGATCCTCGGCCCCGTCGCCGCGTGGGTGTACGGGTCGCCGGCCGACCAGCTGGCCACGTTCGCCGTCACGGGCACCAACGGCAAGACCACCACCACGTACCAGCTCGACCACCTGCTGCGCTCGCTCGGCTTCGTGTCGGGCCTCGTGGGCACCGTCGAGATGCGGTCCGGCGACCGCGTCATCCCGTCGCGCCTCACCACGCCCGAGGCCGCCGACCTCCAGGCGCTGTTCGCCGCGATGCTCGAGGACGGCGTGCGCACCCTTGCCATGGAGGTCAGCTCGCACGCGCTGGCGCTGCACCGCGTCGACGGCGTCCGCTACGGCGTCGCCGGGTTCACGAACCTCAGCCAGGACCACCTGGACTTCCACGGCGACATGGACTCCTACTTCGCGGCCAAGGCGCTCCTGTTCACGCCCGAGCACTCGCGCCGCGGCGTCGTCGTCGTCGACGACGCCTGGGGCGAGCGGATGGCGCAGGCCGCGCAGGTCCCCGTGGCGACCCTGCGGACCGTGCCGGGCGGCACCGCCGACTGGACCGTCACGGACGTGGAGCCGCACGGCACGGGCTCCGCGTTCCGCGTCACGCACACGGACGGGCGCACACTGCGCACGTCCACCACGCTCCCGGGCGACTTCAACGTCGCCAACGCCGCGCTCGCGCTGGTCATGGTGCTCGAGGGCGGGGCGCACCTGGAGGACGTCGCCGACGCGCTCGAGTCCGGGAACGGGCTCGCGGGCGTGGTGCCGGGCCGCATGGAGGTCGTGAGCCCCGGCGGTGCGGGCACGCCCCGCGTCGTGGTGGACTTCGCGCACAACACCGAGGCGCTCGAGCTCGCGCTCGGGGCGCTGCGCCCGACGACGCCGGGCCGCCTGTCGCTCGTGTTCGGCGCGACGGGCGACCGCGACAAGGGCAAGCGGCCCGCGATGGGCGCGGCCGCGGTGGCGGGTGCCGACGTCGTCGTCGTGACGGACGACGACCCGCACGACGAGGACCCCGCCGCCGTCCGCGCGGCGGTGCTGGACGGCGCGCGCGCCGCGCAGGGCGGCCGTGCGGTCGACATCCGCGAGGTCGCGCCGCGGGCGCTGGCCATCCGCGAGGTGATCGCGGCGGCCGGCGAGGGCGACACCGTGCTGATCGCCGGGCGCGGTCACGAGACCGTGCAGGAGGTCGCGGGCGTGGACGTGCTGCTGGACGACCGGGTCGAGGCCCGGAACGCTTTGGACGAGAGGACCCCCACCGCATGATCGAGCTGACCGCATCCGAGGTCGCGCAGGCGACGGGGGGCCGGCTCGCCGCCGACCCCGCGCTCCGGGTGACCGGGCCGGTGGTCGCGGACTCGCGTCTGGTGGAGGCCGGCGCGCTGTTCGTGGCGCTGCCCGGCGAGCACGTCGACGGCGCCGACTTCGCGCCCGGTGCCGTGGAGGCCGGTGCCGCGCTGGTGCTCACGCAGCGCGAGCTGGACGTGCCGTCCGTCGTCGTCGACGACGTGCAGAAGGCTCTGGGCGACCTGGCGCGCGAGGTGCTCGCGCGCCTGCGCGCCGCCCACCCGGACGTGAAGGTCTACAGCGTCACCGGCTCCGCCGGGAAGACCACCACGAAGGACCTGCTTGGGCGCCTCGTGACGGACGTCGAGGGCGACACCATCGCCCCCCAGGGCTCGTTCAACAGCGAGGTGGGGCTGCCCCTCACGGTGCTGCGGGCGACGGACAGCACCCGCAAGTTCGCCATGGAGCTGGGCGCCGACAAGCCCGGCGACATCGGCTACCTCGCCTCGATCGTGCGGCCGCACATCGCGATCATCCTCATGGTCGGCACGGCGCACATCGAGTTCTTCGGCAGCCAGGAGGCCATCGCCGACGCCAAGGCCGAGGTGCTGGGCGGCATGGCGCCGGGCGGCGTCGCGGTGCTCAACGCCGACGACGAGCGCGTGCTGGGGCTGACCCCGCGCGCCGAGGGCTTCGGGCTGCGCGTCGTGACGTTCGGCCGCGTGCCCACCGCGGACGTGCGCGCCGAGGACGTGACGGTGGACGCCACGGGCCGTGCGTCGTTCGTGCTGCGCGTGCGCGGCGCGGTCGCCGCGGCAGGCGAGGCCGCCGACGACGTCCGCGTGCCCGTCTCGCTGCGTCTTGTCGGCGAGCACCACGTCTCCAACGCCCTGGCCGCGGCGACCGCCGCGATCCTGGGCGGCAAGTCCCCGGCCGTCGTCGCGGAGCGCCTCTCGCAGGCCGAGCCCGGCAGCCCGCACCGCATGGCGGTGACCGAGCGGCCCGACGGCGTGACCGTCGTCGACGACGCCTACAACGCCAACCCGGAGTCGATGCGCGCGGCGCTGCGCTCCCTCGCCGTCATGGCGGGGCGCGAGCGCCGGTCGGTGGCCGTGCTCGGCGAGATGCGTGAGCTGGGCCAGAACGCCCGCGTGGCGCACCATGAGATCGGGCTCCTCGCGGTCCGGCTCAACATCAAGCTGCTGGTCGTCGTCGGCGAGGGCGCGTACCACATCGCGGAGGGGGCCGTGCAGGAGGGCTCCTGGGGGGAGGAGAGCGTGTTCGTGCCCGACCTCGACGCCGCGCGCGCCGTGCTTGACGAGCGCGTCCGCCCCGGCGACGTCGTGCTCGTGAAGGCCTCCAACGGCTCGGGCCTGTGGCGGCTCGGCGACGAGCTCGCCGCCGGCATCGTCGGCGTGACGGGTGAGGGCGCCCAGTGATCTCGATCCTCCTCGCCGCGGGTGTCGCGATGCTCGTGGCGCTGTTCGGCACGCCGCTGTTCATCCGGTTCCTGGTGCGCCGCAACTACGGCCAGTTCGTCCGCCAGGACGGCCCGACGGCGCACTTCACCAAGCGCGGCACGCCCACGATGGGCGGCGTCGTCATCATCGGCGCGACCCTCATCGGGGTCGGGGCGTCGATGGCGGTGGCCGGGCGCTGGCCCAGCGCCACGGTGATGCTGTCGCTCTACCTCATGACGGGGCTGGGCGTGGTGGGCTTCGCGGACGACTTCACCAAGATCCGCAAGCAGCGCTCCCTGGGCCTGACCCCGCGGGCCAAGATCATCGGCCAGGGGTTCGTGGGCATCACGTTCGCGATCCTGGCGCTCCAGTTCCCGAACCAGAACTGGCGCACGCCCGCGTCGACGCGCGTCTCGTTCCTGCGCGACACGAACCTCGACCTCGCGTTCGCGGGGACCACGATCGGGCTGATCCTGTTCGTCATCTGGGCGAACTTCCTCATCACCGCGTGGTCCAACGCCGTGAACCTCACCGACGGCCTCGACGGCCTGGCCACGGGCGTCTCGCTCGTCGTGTTCATGGCCTACGTGCTGCTGGGCATCTGGCAGCTCAACCAGTCGTGCCAGCGCTTCGCTGTGGCCGGGCCACGCTGCTACGAGGTGCGCGACCCGCAGGACATCGCGATCATCTCAGCGGCCGTCGCCGGGGCGTGCGTCGGGTTCCTGTGGTGGAACGCGAGCCCCGCGAAGATCTTCATGGGCGACACCGGCTCGCTGGCCCTGGGCGGCGCCCTCGCGGCCGTGTCGATCCTGTCGCGCACCGAGATCCTCGCCGCGATCATCGGCGGCATGTTCGTCATCATCGTGATGAGCGACATCATCCAGATCGGGTTCTTCAAGATGACCCGCAGACGCGTGTTCAAGATGGCGCCGCTGCATCACCACTTCGAGCTGTCGGGGTGGGGCGAGGTCACGATCGTCATCAGGTTCTGGCTCATCGCGGGCCTGTTCGCGGCCGTCGGCATGGGCATCTTCTACGCGGAGTGGGTGGTCTCCTAGTGTCGTTCGCCGACCACGGCCCGGTCGAGCCCCGGGTCCCGCTGTCGCAGGCACGCGTGCTGGTCGCGGGCCTGGGCGTGACGGGCCGCGCCGTCGCCGCGGCCCTGCCGGGCCACGTCGCGTCGGTGGTCACCGCGGCGCCGTCGGACGACGCCGACGTGCCGCTCCCGGCCGACGACGCCGGCCGCGCCGCGCTGCTGGCCGACGCCGACCTGCTGGTGACCTCCCCGGGCTTCAAGCCGACCGACCCGCTGCTCGTCGCCGCGCGCGACGCCGGCGTGCCGGTGTGGAGCGAGCTCGAGCTGGCGTGGCGCCTGCGCGTGCCGCGGGCCACCGGGACCCCGGCCCCCTGGCTCGTGATCACCGGGACCAACGGCAAGACGACCACGGTCGAGATGCTGGCCTCGATCCTCACAGCGGCCGGCCTGCGCACGCGGGCCGTCGGGAACGTGGGCACCCCGCTGGTCGAGGCGGCGCTCGACCCGGACCTGGACGTGCTGGCCGTCGAGGCGTCGAGCTTCCAGCTCCACTTCGCGCACACCGTGGCCGCCCAGGCCGGCGCGGTGCTCAACCTCGCGGACGACCACCTCGACTGGCACGGCTCGATGGAGGAGTACGGCCGCGACAAGGGCCGCGTGTTCGAGCGCGCCGAGCTCGCGTGCGTCTACAACACCGCCGACCCCGTGACGGAGCGCCTGGTGCTCGCGGCCGACGTCGCCGAGGGGGCCCGCGCCGTCGGGTTCACGCTCGGCGCCCCCGGGCCGGGCATGCTGGGCGTCGTCGAGGACGTGCTCGTGGACCGCGCGTTCCACGCCCCGGCCGACGCCGTCGACCGGCTCACCTACGCCGCCGAGATCGGCACGCTCGCCGACCTCGAGCACCTGGCGCCCGGCGACGTCACCATCCCGCCGCACGTCGTCGCCAACGCCCTCGCCGCGGCGGCGCTCGCGCGGGCGCACGGCGTGCCCGCCGTCGCCGTGCGCGACGGGCTGCGGGCGTTCACGCCCGGCGGCCACCGCATCCAGCGGGTCCGCAGCCTCGACGACGTCGCCTACGTCGATGACTCGAAGGCCACCAACGCGCACGCCGCCTCGGCGTCGCTGGCCGGGTTCCCGGCGGGCAGCGTCGTGTGGATCGCCGGCGGCCTGGCCAAGGGCTCGCGCTTCGACGACCTGGTCTCCGAGCGCGCCGACCGGCTGCGCGCGGCCGTCGTGATCGGCGTCGACCCGGAGCCGTTCACGACCGCTCTCGCCCGACACGCGCCCGAGATCCCCGTGGTCGTGGTCGACCCCGGCGAGACTGGGACCGTGATGCGGCGAGCCGTGGACGCCGCACGGTCCCTCGCCCGACCGGGCGACACCGTGCTGCTGGCCCCGGCCGGCGCGTCGCAGGACCAGTTCCACTCGTACGCGCAGCGGGGCGACGCCTTCGCCGCAGCGGTGGAGGCGATGTAGCGGAAGGCGCACACATGGCGGTGACCACCCCCCGGACCAGCCGGGCGAAGACCGAGCGGCAGTGGCTCGGGCAGTGGGACTCCGCCGTGACGTCCTACTACACCCTGCTCGGCGTCACCAGCCTGCTGCTGGTGTTCGGCCTCGTGATGGTGCTGTCGAGCTCGACGGTCACCTCGATCGCCGTCGGCCAGTCGCCGTACACGGTGTTCATCCGGCAGGCGCGGTTCCTGCTCATCGGGCTGCCGTTCATGCTCGTGGCGATGCGGCTGCCCGTGCGCTGGTACAAGCGGCTGGCCTGGCCGGCGCTCTTCTTCGCGGCGGCGCTGCAGTGCCTCACGTTCGTGCCTCGGTTCGCGTTGTCCCAGGGCGGCAACACGGGCTGGATCGGCTACGGCAGCTTCACCATGCAGCCGGCGGAGGTCGGCAAGGTGGCGCTGGCGATCTGGCTGGGGGCCGTGCTGGGGCGCAAGCAGAAGCTGCTCGGCAAGTGGAGCCACACGATGATCCCGGCCGTGCCGGGCGCGGTGCTGATCCTGGGCCTCGTGCTGCTGGGCCACGACCTCGGCACGGCGATCATCCTGGCGTTCCTGGTGCTCGGCGCGCTGTGGGTGGCGGGGGCGCCGGCGCGGCTGCTCACGCTGGGCAGCGGGATCGCCGCGGCGATCGTGGTCTACGTCTTCATCATCGGCCAGGGCACCGGCAACCGCATGGCTCGCATCATGGCCACGTTCGACCCTCACTGCGACGTCGCCAGCGTCTGCTACCAGTCGCAGCACGGCCTGTTCGCGCTCGGCACGGGCGGGATCTTCGGCGTCGGGCTCGGGGCCAGCCGCGAGAAGTGGAAGTTCCTGCCCGAGGCGCACAACGACTTCATCTTCGCGGTCATCGGCGAGGAGCTGGGCCTGCTCGGCACGCTCATGGTGCTCGGCCTGTTCGTGGTGCTGGGCATCGCGATGACGCGCGTGATCCGCCGGCACCCCGACCCGTTCGTCAAGATCACCACGGCGGCGATCTCGTGCTGGATCGTGGGGCAGGCGTTCGTGAACATCGGCGTGGTCATCGGCGTGCTGCCCGTCATCGGCGTGCCGCTACCCCTGGTCTCCGCGGGTGGTTCGGCGCTCGTGACGACGATGGCGGCGCTCGGCGTCGTGATCTCGTTCGCGCGGTCCGAACCGGGCGCGGCCGAGGCGCTGGCCGCCCGCGGGAGCGTGGTGCGCCGGTCCCTGAGCGTGCTGGGTTCCGCGCGTCGCGCGGGCGGTCGTCGTGGGGGCGGACGGCGGTGACGCAGGCCGCGTCCCGGTAGGGTCGCGTCCGTGAGCCTCACCCCCGTCCAGTCCGTCGTGCTCGCCGGCGGAGGTACCGCCGGCCACGTGAACCCCCTGCTCGCGGTCGCAGACGAGCTGCGCGCCCGCAACCCGGAGGCGAAGGTGCTGGTGCTCGGCACCACCACGGGCCTCGAGGCCGAGCTCGTCCCGGCCCGGGGGTACCGCCTGTGGCCGGTGCCGCGCGTGCCGCTGCCGCGCCGCCCGTCCGCCGAGCTGCTGCGCCTGCCCGGACGCCTGCGCGCCGCCGTGCGCGCCGCGGAGGCCGCGATCGACGAGGTGGGCGCCCAGGCCGTCATCGGCTTCGGCGGGTACGTCTCCACGCCCGCCTACCTGGCGGCCCGCCGCCGCAGGGTCCCCGTCGTGATCCACGAGCAGAACGCCCGCCCGGGCCTGGCCAACCGCCTCGGTGCCCGCTGGGCCGCCCGCGTGGGCCTCACGTTCGAGGGCACGCGCCTGCGTGGCGGCGTCGTCACCGGCCTGCCGCTGCGCCGCGAGATCTCCGCGCTGGTCACGGCGCGCGAGGCCGACGCCGCCGGGTCGCGCGTCGCGGCCGCCGACGCGCTCGGCCTCGACCCCGCGCGCCCCACCCTCCTGGTCACGGGCGGCTCGTCGGGCGCCGTGAGCGTCAACACCGCCGTGGCCGGCGCGGCCGCGGCGCTCCTCGCGTCCGGCGCGCAGGTGCTGCACCTGACCGGCAAGGGCAAGGACGGCCCGGTGCGCGAGGCCGTCGCCAACCTCGGCGCGAGCGTCGAGACCCAGCGCTACCAGGTGCGCGAGTACCTGTCCGACATGCACCTGGCGCTCGCCGTCGCCGACCTGGTCGTCGCCCGGTCGGGCGCGGGCACGGTGTGCGAGCTCGCCGCCCTCGGCCTGCCCGCCGTCTACGTGCCCCTTCCCGTCGGCAACGGCGAGCAGCGCCTCAACGCCACCCCGCTCGTGCGGGCCGGCGGCGGCCTGCTGGTCGACGACGCCGACCTCACCCCCGCGTGGGTGGCCCGCGAGGTGCCCGCGCTGCTCGGCGACGAGGCCCGCCTGGCCGCGATGGCCGCCGCCGCCCGCGCCACGGGCGTGCGCGACGCGTCCGCGCGCGTGGCCGACCTGGTCGAGCAGGCCGTGGCGGGGGGCGCCCGATGACTGCCGTCGCGGACCTCGGCCGCGTGCACCTCGTGGGCGTCGGGGGCGCCGGCGTGAGCGTGGTCGCGCGCCTGCTCGCCGCGCGCGGGGCCGACGTCCAGGGCTCCGACGCCGTCGAGGGCCCGGCGCTCGCCGCGCTGCGCGAGGACGGGATCCGCGTCTGGGTGGGGCACGAGGCGTCGCACGTCGTGTCGCCGTCGGGCGAGCCGCTGGTCGACACCGTCGTGGTGTCCTCCGCGGTGCGCGAGTCGAACCCCGAGCTCGCCGCCGCGCGCGCCGCTGGGATCCGCGTGCTCCACCGCTCCGAGGCGCTCGCCGCGCTCATGGTGGGCCAGCGGGCCGTCGCCGTCGCCGGCGCGCACGGCAAGACGACCACGTCGGCCATGGTCGCCACGGTGCTGAGCGCCTGCGGCGTCGACGCGTCGTTCGCGATCGGCGGCACCGTGCGGGTGCGGGCCGCCGACGGCACGGTCACCGCGATCCCGGGCGGGCACCTGGGCGACTCCGACGTGCTGGTGGCCGAGGCCGACGAGTCGGACGGCTCGTTCCTCAACTACGCGCCCACCGTCGCCGTGGTCACCAACGTGGAGCCCGACCACCTCGACCACTACGGCACGCGCGAGGCGTTCGACGCCGCGTTCGTCGCCTTCGCGGGCCGCCTGCAACCGGGCGGCGTGCTCGTGGCCTGCGCCGACGACGCCGGGGCGGCAGCGCTCGCCGCGGCCCACCGCGCGGGCGGCGGCACGGCCGTGACCTACGGCACCGACCCGTCCTCCGACGTCGTGATCGGCGACGTCGACCCGGGCGTCGAGGGCGCGACGGCGACGCTGGCCGGCGGCCCGCTCGGCGACGCCCCGCTCGCCCTGCGCCTCTCGGTGCCCGGCGCGCACAACGTGCTCAACGCGACCTCCGCCGTCGTCACCGCGGCGCTGCTCGGCACCGCCCCGGCCGACGCCGTCGCGGGCGCCGCGGCGTTCGTCGGCACGGGGCGCCGGTTCGAGCCGCGCGGCGAGGCGGGCGGCGTGCGCGTGGTCGACGACTACGCCCACCACCCCACCGAGATCGAGGCACTGCTGCGCGCCGCCCGGCCGGTCGCCGGCGAGGGCCGCCTGCTCGTGCTGTTCCAGCCGCACCTCTACTCGCGCACGCGCATCTTCGCCGACCGCTTCGCCGCGGCCCTGGCGCTCGCGGACGACGTCGTCGTCACCGGCATCTACAAGGCCCGCGAGGACGTCGACCCGGCCGTCACCGCGCGCACCATCACCGACCTGCTGCCGGCCACGGCGTCGGGCGGAAGCGTGTGCGCGGTCGAGGACCGCGTCGAGGCGGCGCACGCCGTGGCCGCCGCGGCGCGCCCCGGCGACCTGGTGCTGACGGTCGGCGCGGGCGACGTGACGGAGCTGGCCCCGGTGATCCTGGCGGACCTCGCGGGGTAGCCCCGCGGCGGCGAGGGATCCCGGGGAACGGCCGCGGCGCGCGGCAGGATGGCGCCGTGCGTCCTCCTGCAAAGCCCCGCGTGCCGCCGAAGCCGACGGTCGCCAGGTCCGCGTCGCCGGCACCGCCGGCGCCGGCGCGCCCGCGCACGCAGGCGGTGCCGAGGCCGGCTACGCAGGCCGTGGCCCGGCCGAAGGCCTCCCGCAAGGCCGCCCCGGCGAAGACGCGCCAGAACAAGGGGCGCCCCACGGTGTCGACGGCGATGACGCGCCGCCTCGCAGAGAAGCGGGCGATGCAGCGCCACCGGACGCTGCGCACCACGCTCCTGTGGGTCGGCGGCGTCGTGCTCGTCGCGGCTCTCGGCTGGGCGGCGTTCTTCTCGCCGATGCTGGCGCTCGACGCGTCGCGCGTCTCGGTGACGGGGCAGGGCACCACGATCGACGTCGCCCAGGTGCGCGCCGCCGTCGCGGCCGACCAGGGCATCCCGCTGCCGCGCCTCGACACGGTCGGCCTGCGGGACCAGATCCTCAAGCTCAACGGTGTCAAGGAGGCGTGGATCGTCCGCTCGTGGCCGCGGGGGATCGCCGTGCACCTGACCAGCCGGGAGCCGGTCGCGGCCGTGCCCGACGGCGGCGGCGTGGCGCTCGTCGACCCCGACGGCGTCCAGGTGGCGACCGCGGCGCAGGCGCCCGCGGGCATGCCCACCATCGACACGACGCTCGACGACCACGACGCGCCCGCGCTCCAGGCGGCGCTCCACGTGCTCGCCGGCCTGCCGGAGGACCTCGCGTCGCAGGTCCGGGGCGTGAGCGCGGCGTCGCGCGACGACGTGCGCACCACCCTGCACTCGGGCCAGGTGGTGAGGTGGGGGAGCGACGAGCAGGTGGCCCTCAAGGTCGCCGTCGTCCAGACGCTGCTGCACCAGGCGCCGGGCGCGCGCACCCTGGACGTCAGCTCGCCCGACCTTCCGGTGACTCGGTGAGGCGACGCGCAGGACGCGACGGCGACACGCCGGAGCGTCATCCCGCGGGGCCCGCGCCGGGCCGCATACCGTCAGGGGCAGCAGCAACCTGACATAACTCTGACCCTCAAGTCGAACCTTAAGGTTAGGCCGCGAAGGCGGGGCCGGGAGTCGGGGACAGGATCGACCCGAGAGGCATCGACGTGGCAACTCCGCAGAACTACCTGGCAGTGATCAAGGTGGTGGGCATCGGCGGCGGCGGCGTGAACGCTGTGAACCGCATGATCGAGGTCGGGCTCAAGGGCGTCGAGTTCATCGCGATCAACACCGACGCGCAGGCGCTGCTGATGTCGGACGCCGACGTCAAGCTCGACGTCGGCCGCGAGCTCACCCGCGGCCTGGGCGCAGGCGCCGACCCCGAGGTGGGCCGCAAGGCCGCCGAGGACCACGCCGAGGAGATCGAGGAGGTCCTGCGCGGGGCCGACATGGTCTTCGTCACCGCGGGCGAGGGCGGCGGCACCGGCACGGGCGGCGCGCCCGTCGTGGCCCGCATCGCCCGCTCGCTCGGCGCGCTGACGGTCGGGGTCGTCACCCGTCCGTTCACGTTCGAGGGACGCCGCCGCTCGGTCCAGGCCGAGCAGGGCATCGAGGCCCTCCGCGAGGAGGTCGACACCCTCATCGTCATCCCGAACGACCGCCTGCTGCAGATGTCGGACCGGAACGTCTCGGCGATCGCCGCGTTCCACTCGGCCGACCAGGTGCTGCACTCCGGCGTCCAGGGCATCACGGACCTCATCACCACGCCGGGCCTCATCAACCTCGACTTCGCGGACGTCAAGTCCGTGATGCAGGGTGCGGGGTCGGCGCTCATGGGCATCGGCTCGGCCCGCGGCGAGGACCGCGCGGTCCAGGCCGCCGAGCTGGCGATCTCGTCCCCGCTGCTCGAGGCGAGCATCGACGGCGCCCACGGCGTGCTGCTGTCCATCCAGGGTGGCAGCGACCTGGGCCTGTTCGAGGTCCACGAGGCGGCCCGCCTGGTCCAGGAGGCCGCGCACCCCGAGGCCAACATCATCTTCGGCACCGTCATCGACGACGCCCTGGGCGACGAGGTGCGCGTCACCGTCATCGCCGCGGGCTTCGACGGCGGCGTGCCGCAGGCCCGCAAGGACGGCCGCGGGCTGGGCCAGATCGCCGGCCAGCCGGCGCGTCCCACCGTGACGACGACGGCCAACGGCCAGGTCACCGTCGCGGCCGCCTCGCCGGTGCCGCAGCCGCCGCTCTCGACGGGCGCGCACACGCTGCCCCGCCCGATCCCCGCCGAGCCGGACGACGTCCCCGCGAGCCTCCAGCCCGCGGCCGTCACCCGGCCGGTGTCGATCACCGAGGAGCCCAACGGCGTGACCGTCGAGCGCCCGGTCGAGGTTCCGCGCATCTGGAACGAGGCTCCTCCCAAGGAGGAGCTCGACGTTCCCGACTTCCTCAAGTGACCGCTGCGTGGTCCCAGGAGGCGTTGTTGCCTGACGGGTTCGGCGCGGGCCTGGTGCGTGTCGACCTGGGCGACGGGGTCGTCGCAGGGTTCACGACCCGGCACGGGGGTGTGTCCCCCGTGCCGTGGTCGTCCCTCGACCTCGGCGCCGGCACCGGAGACGACCCGGCCCGCGTCCGGGAGAACCGCTCCCGGGTCGAGGGCTGGCTCGGCGCCCCGGTCGCCTACGTGCGGCAGGTGCACGGCGACGACGTGCTGGTGCTCGGCGACGCAGAGCGCGCCGAGTGGGCCTCGGAGGCCCCGCCCGTCGCGGCGGGGGAGGCCGACGCCGTCGTGACCTCCGCCGAGGGGCTGGGGCTCGGCGTGCTCGCGGCCGACTGCGTCCCCGTGCTGCTGGCCGACCCCGTCGCGCGCGTCGTCGGCGTCGCGCACGCGGGCCGCGCCGGCGTCCGCCTGGGCGTGGTGCACCGTGCCCTCGACACGATGCTCGCCGCCGGCGCGACGATCGCGAACCTGCGCGCCGCCGTCGGGCCCGCCGTGTGCAGGCGCTGCTACGAGGTTCCCGAGGCCCTGCGCGACGAGGTCGCGAGCGTGGTCCCGGCCGCGCACGCCACCACGCGGGAGGGGACGCCCGCGCTCGACCTGCCCGCCGGCGTGCTCGCGCAGCTCGCCGAGCGCGGGGTGGCCGGCGTCGTGCACGTCGACCGCTGCACGCTCGAGGACCCCGACCTGTTCTCCCACCGCCGCGCGACGGCCGCGGGCAGCACCACCGGCCGCCAGGCCGGTGTGATCGTGCTGGTCTGAACCGCCGCGCCCGCTCCGGCGTGTCGCGCGCTCCCTAGCGTGCCGACGTGGTTAACGTCAAGACACCGACCACAGGGGCGACGAACGGAGTGGGAGCGATGGCCGGAGCTCTTCGCAAGACGATGCTGTACCTGGGTCTCGCCGACGACCAGGGGCAGTCGGAGAACTATGCCGACGACTACGGCGATGAATTCGCAGACGAGCTGGAGGCACCGGTGCGTGACCGCGACGACTACCCGGCCGAGGTGACGCCGCTGCGCCGCCCGGCCCTCCGGGAGGTGCCGCAGGGCTCGGACCTGCGACGCATCACCACCATCCACCCGCGCTCGTACAACGACGCCCGCCTCATCGGCGAGGCGTTCCGCGGCGGCACGCCCGTGATCATGAACCTGTCCGACATGGACGACGCGGACGCCAAGCGTCTGGTCGACTTCTCGGCCGGCCTGATCTTCGGCCTGCACGGCGCGATCGAGCGCGTGACCAACAAGGTCTTCCTCCTGTCGCCCGAGCACGTGGAGATCACGGGCGAGGAGGACGTCCAGGGGCCGGCCGCCAAGTCCCCGGGCCGCTTCTACAACCAGAGCTGAGCGGTCCTTCTGCGTCGCCACGACGGCGGGCACCCGGTCGCGGGTGCCCGCCGTCGTCTCTGTTCCCCGTAGGGTTGCCGCGTGCGAACCGTCTTCCACGTCATCGGACTGGTCCTGTGGCTCTACCTGCTGTGCCTGGTGCTGCGCATGGTGCTCGACTGGGTGCGGTACTTCGCCCGCGACTGGCGGCCGACGGGCGTCGTGCTGGTGATCGCGGAGGCCGTCTACTCGGTCACCGACCCGCCGCTGCGCCTGGTGCGCCGCGTGATCCCGCCGCTCCGCATCGGGAACGTCGGCCTGGACATCGGGTTCATGCTGGTGTTCTTCGCGGTGCTCGTCGCGTCGGACCTGCTGTCCGGGCTCTGAGACACCCCAGAGAGGCAAAGGCGGGATACGGTGCAGGAACCGTGTGCTCGCGGCGACGTTGCGATGCTCCTGCCTGGACTCTCGGCTACCGTGGTCGTTCGACGACCGGACGAACCTATCCAAGCTGAGGTGAAGAGATGGCGATGCTGACCGCAGAGGACATCCTCAACAAGAAGTTCGCGGCGACGAAGTTCCGCGAGGGTTACGACGTGGAGGAGGTCGACGACTTCCTCGACGAGGTCGTGCGCACCCTCTCCTCCGTGCAGGAGGAGAACGAGGAGCTGCGGTCCAAGCTCGCCGCCGCCGAGCGTCGTGTCGCCGAGCTGTCGCGTTCCGACGCCGCTGCTGCTGCCGGCCCCGCCCCTGTTGCCGCCGCCCCCGTCGCGGCGCCGTCGGCCCCGGCCCCCAAGGCCGCCGAGCCCGAGTCGGCCACCGGCATGCTCCAGCTCGCCCAGAAGCTGCACGACGACTACGTGCGCTCCGGCCAGGAGGAGGGCGACCGCCTGATCTCCGAGGCCAAGTCCGAGGGTTCGCGCATCGTGCGCGAGGCCGAGGAGACCTCGCACCGCACCCTGTCCCAGCTCGAGCAGGAGCGCTCGCTCCTGGAGCGCAAGATCGACGAGCTGCGCCTGTTCGAGCGCGACTACCGCACGCGTCTCAAGAGCTTCCTGCAGAACCTGCTCGGCGACCTCGACGCCCGCGGCTCGGCCCTGCCCGCGCGCAACCAGCAGTCCGCCGGGGCGCCGCAGCTCTGACCGTCCCCCGGGGAACGGCCCCGGACCCGGTCGTCCTACCGGCCCGTACGACTCACCCTCCGCTTCGGCGTGGCGTGGGTTGTGCGGGCCGGTCTGCGCCTCTACGCTGCGGTGACCTCGACCGAAGGGGAAGCGATGAGCAAGCATGCGCCCGCCACGGAGCCGTCCGCGAAGGACCTCCTCGCGGAGACTTTTCCTGACCTCGCCCAGGCCGTGAAGGGCTTTCCGGTGCGCGACGGCGAAGAGCCGTGGACGCTCGAGGAGATCGAGGAACAGGCGTCCGGCCTGCTCGCGGACCGCGACCGGCTCGAGTCCGAGCTCGCCGCGGCCGACCGCGACCTGTCGGAGCTGCTGCGCAACTCCGGCGACGGCGCCGGCGACGACCAGGCGGACTACGGGTCGAGCGCGCTGGAGCGCGAGCAGGAGCTCACGCTCGTCAACAACATGCGCGACCTGCTCGCCCAGACGAAGCACGCGATCGAGCGCATCAAGAACGGCACGTACGCGACGTGCGAGGTGACGGGCCTGCCGATCGGCAAGGCGCGCCTCCAGGCGTTCCCTCGGGCCACGCTGTCGGTCGAGGCCAAGGCGCGCGAGGAGCGGCGCTGACGCGACGTCGGCGGACGTCGCGCGCCCTAGACTGACCGGCGATGTCTACCGAACCCGACGCCCCGTCCGTCGTCCCTGAGAACGTCCCGGCCCGGCGCCGCAACCACGCCCTCATGGCGGTGGTCATCGCCGTCCTGGTGGTCGCCGCCGACCAGCTCAGCAAGTGGTGGGCGATGTCGTCCCTCGAGCTGGGCGCGCCGCAGCGCAACGTGCTGGGCGACTTCCTCTCGTTCCGCCTGGTGATGAACCCCTACGCGGCGCTCGGGCTGGGCGCCGGGTACACGTGGGTCATCACGGTGGTGGTGGTCGTGGTGGTCGCGGTGATCATCCGGTTCATCGGCCGGATCCGCTCCGTGTGGTGGGCCGTCACGCTCGGCATGCTGCTGGGCGGCGCCGTCGGCAACCTGGCAGACCGCCTGTTCCGCGAGCCCGGGTTCGCGCGCGGCCACGTGGTCGACTTCATCGGGTACGCCCACTGGTTCACGGGCAACGTCGCGGACATCGCGATCGTCGCGGCCGCCATCCTGCTGGCCCTGCTCTCCGTCATCGGGCTCGGCCTGGACGGCACGCGTGAGGAGCACGGCAAGGCGGCGGAGCCGGACGCCCCCGCGGACACCACGTCGCGGGACGCCTGATGGCCCTGCGGACCCTCCCGGTCCCGGACGGCCTCGCCGGCGAGCGCGTCGACGCCGCGCTCGCACGCATGCTCGGGTTCTCCCGCACCCAGGCCGCCGACCTCGCCGCCGCCGGCGCCGTGCTGCTCGACGGCCGGCCCGTCGGCAAGTCCGACCGCCTGCCCGCGGGCGGCTGGCTCGAGGTCGACGTGCCCGACCCGGCAGCGGCGCCCACCGCCGAGCCCGAGCCCGTGCCCGGCATGGGCATCGCGTTCGAGGACGACGACGTCGTCGTGGTCGACAAGCCCGTCGGCGTCGCGGCGCACCCGTCGCCCGGCTGGACGGGGCCGACCGTCGTCGGCGCCCTTGCCGCCGCCGGGTACCGCGTGTCGACGTCGGGCGCGGCGGAGCGGCAGGGCATCGTGCACCGGCTCGACGTCGGGACGTCGGGGCTCATGGTGGTCGCCAAGAGCGAGGCCGCGTACACGGGGCTCAAGCGCGCGTTCAAGGAGCGCACGGTCGAGAAGGTGTACCACGCGCTCGCGCAGGGGCACCCGGAGCCCACCGTCGGCACGATCGACGCGCCCATCGGGCGGCACCCGTCCAACGACTGGCGGTTCGCCGTGGTGGCCGACGGGAAGCCGTCGGTGACGCACTACGAGGTGCTGGAGATGCTGCCCGCGGCGTCGCTGCTGGAGGTGCACCTGGAGACGGGGCGCACACACCAGATCCGCGTGCACTTCGCCGCCGTGCGACACCCTCTGGTCGGGGACCTGACGTACGGGGCCGACCCGGTCCTGGCCTCCCGGACGGGGCTGACCCGGCAGTGGCTGCACGCCGTGCGGCTGGGGTTCGAGCAGCCGGTGACGGGGGAGTGGGTGTCGGTCGAGTCGCAGTACCCGGAGGACCTCGCGGCGGCGCTCGAGACGGTGCGCGGGGCGTACGCGTGATCGAGCGCGTCACCACCCCGGAGCAGCTCGAGGAGGCGTTCGCCGTCCGCACGGAGGTGTTCGTCGTCGAGCAGCACGTGCCGCACGAGCTCGAGCTCGACGACCTCGACCACGCCGCGACCACGACGCACGTGCTCGCGCGGTCGGCGTCGGGCGAGGTGCTCGGCACGGCCCGCCTGCTCACCGACCCCGCCCACCCGGGCGAGGTGCACATCGGCCGCGTGGCGGTGCGCGCCGTCGCGCGCGGCACCGGCACCGGGGCCGCGCTCATGGCGGCGCTGGAGGACATCGCGCTGGCCGAGCACGCGGGGCCCGAGGGGTCGGTGACGGTGCTGCTGTCGGCGCAGGTCCAGGCCATCGGGTTCTACGAGCGGGTGGGCTACGAGGTGACAGGTCCGGTGTACCTGGACGCCGGGATCGACCACCGCGACGCCATCAAGGTGCTGAAGGGGCCCGCACCCCGGGACTGACCTCCCGCGTGCGCGGGACCAAGGTCCCGCGTTGACCTGCGAGGGCCTGGATCGGAGCGCGACAGGCGCGCGGGAACCCTCGGCCGGGGCGACACTGTGCAACGTCGATCGCCGAGCGGTCGGCCGCCCGACGCAGCCCCGTACGAAAGCGCACCCTCACGATGTCTCCCACCTCCCGCTCCCTCCTCGACGGCGAGAACATCGTCGTCATCGGCGGCGGCATGACTGCCCACCGTCTCGCCGAGTCCCTGCAGCAGCAGGACCCGGACGGCACCTGGTCCCTCACGGTGATCGGCGACGAGCCGTTCGAGCCGTACGACCGTGTGCACCTGTCGGAGTGGTTCGCGCACCGCGACGCCGGGGCGCTGGCCATGGACCTCGAGGTGTGGCAGGACCCGCGCACCACGCTGATCACGGGCGACAGCGTCGCGGCGCTGGACCGGAAGGCGGGGGTGGTCACCACGCGGTCGGGGCACCAGGTGAGCTACGACCGCGCCGTGCTCGCCACGGGCTCGTGGGCCTGGACGCCGCGCGCCGAGGGCACCGACCTGCCCGGCGCCTTCACGTACCGCACGATGGCCGACGTCGAGCGCATCGAGGAGTGGGTGCGCCTGCGCGGCAAGGCGCTGGGCCGGCAGGTGCGCGGCGTCGTCGTGGGCGGCGGCGTGCTGGGGCTCGAGGCGGCGGCGGCGCTGCAGAGCCTCGGGGCCGCGGCCACCGTCGTCGAGTTCACCGACTACCTCATGAGCGCCCAGCTCGACCAGGGCGGCGGCGAGATGCTGCGCCTGCTGGTCGAGGACCTCGGCATGACGATCCGGACCGGAGTGGGCGCCACGCGGTTCCTGCCCGCCGGCGACGGGCCCGTGGGCACCGCGGAGCTGTCCGACGGGTCGAGCCTGCCGGCCGACGTCGTCGTGTTCTCCGTCGGCATCCGCCCCCGCGACCGCGTGGCGCGCGAGTCCGGCCTGGCGATCGGGGAGCGCGGCGGCGTCGTCGTGGGCCGGTCCTGCCAGACGTCCGACCCCGCCGTCTGGGCGATCGGCGAGTGCGCCTCGTTCGACGGCGTCACCGCGGGCCTCATCGCGCCCGGCAACGACATGGCCGACGTCGTGGTCGACCGGTTCCTGGGCGGCGAGCGCGTGCACAGCCGCGTCGACGAGGGCACCAAGCTCAAGGGCGTCGGCTCCGTCGACGCCGCGTCGTTCGGCGACGTCAACGCGCTCGGCGCGGGCGCGCTCGAGGTCTCCTTCGTCGACCCGATCCACCGCCAGTACCGCAAGCTCGTGGTGTCCGACGACGCGAAGACGCTGCTGGGCGGCGTGTTCGTGGGCGACATCGAGCTGTACGCGGCCCTGCGCCCGCTGCTGGGCCGCCCGCTCGGCGCCGACCCGGCCGCGGTCATCGCGCCCGACGGCGGCGGCGCCGTCGACCTGGAGCTGCCGGACGACGCCGTCGTCTGCTCGTGCCAGAACGTCACCGCCGGCACGGTGCGCGGCGCCGTCACCGAGCACGGCTGCACCACCATCGGGCAGGTCAAGGAGTGCACCAAGGCCGGCACGGTCTGCGGGTCGTGCGTGCCGGCGCTGACCAAGCTGCTCAACGCCGAGCTGGAGAAGTCCGGCGTCGAGGTCTCGGACGCCCTGTGCGAGCACTTCGCGATGTCGCGCGCCGAGCTGTTCCGGATCATCAGCGAGGAGGACCTCGGCACGTTCTCCGAGGTCGTGGCCGCGCACGGGACGGGCCGCGGGTGCGCGATCTGCCGCCCCACCGTCGCCTCGATCCTGTCCAGCCTCACGGGCCGGCACCTGCTCGAGGGCGAGGCCTCCGCGCTGCAGGACACCAACGACCACGTCATGGCGAACATGCAGCGCAACGGCACCTACTCGGTGATCCCGCGCATGCCCGGCGGCGAGGTGCGCCCCGAGCAGCTGCTGGAGTTCGCGCAGGTCGCCCAGGACTACGGCCTGTACGTGCACATCACCGGCGCCCAGCGCCTGGGCATGTTCGGCGCCCAGCTGGGCGACCTGCCCGACATCTGGCGGCGCCTCGTGGCCGTCGGCTTCGAGTCCGGGCACGCGTACGGCAAGTCGCTGCGCAACATCAAGACGTGCGTCGGCCAGATGTGGTGCCGGTTCGGCGTGCAGGACTCGACCACGATGGCCGTCAAGCTCGAGATGCGCTACCGCGGCCTGCGCTCGCCGCACAAGCTCAAGTTCGGCGTGTCGGGATGCGCCCGCGAGTGCGCCGAGGCCCGCGGCAAGGACGTCGGCATCATCGCCACGCACAAGGGCTGGAACCTGTACATCGGCGGCAACGGCGGCGCCAACCCCGTGCACGCGCAGCTGCTCGTCGAGGACGTCGACGACGAGCACCTGGTCAAGTACATCGACCGGTACCTCATGCTGTACATCCGCGAGGCCGACCGCCTGCAGCGCACCGCCCCGTGGGTGGCCGAGCGCGAGGGCGGGCTCGACGAGCTGCGCCGCGTCATCGTCGAGGACTCCCTCGGCATCGGCGAGGAGCTCGAGGCCGCCGTGCAGGAGCACGTCGACTGCTACGAGGACGAGTGGAAGGTGACGCTCGAGGACCCCGAGCAGCTCAAGAAGTTCGTCACCTTCATCAACGCCCCCGGTGTGGCCGACCCCGACCTGGCCTTCGTGCCCGAGCGCGGCCAGATCCGCCCCGCCGGCGAGGCCGACCCGATCACCTACCACGACCCCCGCGCCGCGCGCGACGCCGCGACCGCGACCCCCCAGGAGACCCGATGAGCGACCTCGTCGACGTGTGCGCGCTGACCGACCTCGAGCCCGAGCGCGGGGTGGGCGCACTGCTCGGCGGGCACCAGGTGGCCGTGTTCCGCCTCGCCGACGACACGGTGCGGGCCGTGCAGCAGCTCGACCCTTACTCGGGCGCCAACGTGATCGCGCGCGGACTGGTCGGCACCACCCGGGTCGCGCAGGACGACGGCCCGGAACGCGACGTCGCGACGGTGACCACGCCCATGCTCAAGCAGGTGTGGAACCTGGAGACGGGCGCGGTGATCGACTCCGGCGGCAAGCCGAAGAAGCCGCTCGCGGTGTTCCGCGCGGAGGTGCGGGACGGCCGCGTGCTCGTCGCCGACGCACCCGAGGCGCCGGTGGAGGCGTGAGCGCGCGGCTCGACGCCCTGAGCGACGCCGTACTTGCGCCCGGCTCCGTCGCCCTCGTGGGCGGCGGCCCCGGCGCGCTCGACCTCATCACCGTGCGCGGGCTCGCCCTGCTGCGGCAGGCCGACGTCGTGGTGGTGGACCGGCTCGGGCCGCACGGGCTCGTGGAGCTCCTCGACCCGGGCGTCCAGGTCGTCGAGGTGGGCAAGGTGCCGGGCAGGCACGCGGTGCCGCAGCGCGAGATCGAGGCCGTCCTCGTGGAGCACGCGCGGGCAGGCCGGCGCGTGGTGCGCCTCAAGGGCGGCGACCCGTTCCTGCTCGGCCGCGGCGGCGAGGAGGTGCTGGCCTGCCGGGCCGCCGGGATCGACGTCCAGGTGGTCCCCGGGGTCACCTCGGCGCTCGCGGGCCCGGCGTCGGCGGGGATCCCGGTCACGCACCGGGGCGCCGCCGTCGCGACGCACGTCGTCAACGCCCACGGGGACCTCGGGCCCGCGGACCTCGCGGCCCTGCGCGACCCGCAGACCACGACGGTGCTCCTGATGGGCGTCGAGTGGCTGCCGCGGCTGGTGAACCAGGCCCTGCTCAACGGGGTCGACCCGGCGACGCCGGTCGCGGTGGTCCAAGCAGCGACGCTGCCCGAGGAGCGGAGCGTCTTCGCGACGCTCGGCACGGTGGCCGAGGCCGCGGCCGGGATCGGGTTCCCGGCGGTCATCGTGGCCGGTCCGACGGCGGTCGAGGGGTTCCTGGTGCCGCCGCACGCGGCCCCGCCGCCGCACGGGTCGGGTCGCGAGGCGGTCTCCGGGGCCGGTGCCGCTCCGGCCCAGCGCGCCGAGGCCGCCGGCCCGCCGCTGGTGGGGTGCGCGCACGGCACGCGCGACCGCCCCGGCCGGGACGTGACGCGCGCGATCCTCGCTCGGGTCTCCGCCGCGCTGCCCGCCGTCGAGGTGCGCGAGGCGTACGTCGACGTCCAGCACCCGCGCCCGGCCGAGGTGGTGCGCGACCTGGTCGGCGGGGCCGGCGCGGTCAGCACGCGCGACGGTGCCCCGGGCGCCGTCGTCGTGCCGCTGCTGCTGTCCGCGGGCTTCCACGTCACGTCCGACGTCGGCGCCGCGGTCGCCGGGACGACGGCGGTCTCGACGGGCCCGCTCGGGCCCGACCCCCGGCTGGCGGACGTGCTCGCCGAGCGCCTCGACGAGGCGGGGGCGCTGCCCGGCGACGCCGTCGTGCTGGCCGTGGCCGGGACGCGCGACGCGGAGGGGCAGGACCACGCGCACACCATGGGCAAGCTGCTGGCCGCCCGGCTCGGGCAGGACGTGACGGTCGCGTTCGTCGCCGCCGCGACGCCCAGCGTGCCGGAGGCCGTCGAGGCCGCTCGCGCCGGCGGCGGCCGCGTCGCGGTGGCGAGCTACCTGCTCGCGCCGGGCTACTTCCACGGGCTGCTCGGGGGCGCGGGGGCCGACGTCGTCGCCGCGCCGCTCGGCGACCACCCGCTCGTGGCGGACGTCGTGGTCGACCGGTACCGGGCGGCCACGGTGGACTGACCCCGGGGCGCCGACTCCGGCCGCCGTGGGTGAGTGCCGACACGCCCTGCCGGTCCTCTTTGTCAGACCCCCCGTGGAAGACTCGACCCGTGCCTGCGACCGACGACTTCGTCCACCTCCACGTCCACACCGAGTACTCGATGCTCGACGGTGCGTCGCTGCTGGACGGGCTGTTCCAGCGGGTCCAGGGGCAGGGCATGTCGGCCATCGCGATGACCGACCACGGGAACCTGCACGGCGCCTACGACTTCTACTCCAAGGCCAAGCGGTACGGGGTCAAGCCGATCATCGGCATCGAGGCGTACGTGACGCCGGGCACCGCGCGCGGCGACCGCACGCGCGTGCGCTGGGGCAAGGGCGAGACGGCGGAGGAGGGCGGCGACGACGTCTCGGGCGGCGGCGCGTACACCCACCTGACGATGTGGTCCGAGACCACGGAGGGCATGCACAACCTCTTCCGGCTGTCGTCGCTGGCCAGCCTCGAGGGCTACTACTTCAAGCCGCGCATGGACAAGGAGCTGCTGCAGCGGTACAGCAAGGGGCTCATCGTCTCCACGGGTTGCCCCTCCGGCGCCATCCAGACCCGGCTCCGGCTGGGCCAGTGGGACGAGGCGGTGCGCGAGGCGGGCGAGCTCCAGGACATCTTCGGGCGCGACAGCGTCTACCTCGAGCTGATGGACCACGGCATCTCCATCGAGAAGCGGGTCAGGGACGACCTGCTGCGGCTGGGCCGCCAGCTCGGCATCAAGCCGCTCGCCACGAACGACTCGCACTACAACAACCCGGAGGACGCCGCGGCGCAGGAGGCGCTGCTGTGCGTCAACAGCGGCTCGCGCCTCTCGGAGCCCACCTACGCGCAGGGCGGCAAGCGTTTCGCGTTCGACGGGAACGGCTACTACATCAAGTCCGCGCGCGAGATGCGCGACCTGTGGGGCTCCCAGGACCTCATGGAGGCCTGCGACAACACCCTCGAGGTCGCCGAGCGCTGCAACGTCGAGTTCGTGGAGTCCACGGGCGGCTACATGGCCCGCGCCGACATCCCCGCCGACGAGACCGAGGAGAGCTGGTTCCGCAAGGAGGTCTGGCGCGGCATCGAGGGCCGCTACCCCGGCGAGCAGCTCACGCAGGAGGTGCGCGACCGCGTCGAGATGGAGCTCGGCGTCGTCGCCCAGAAGGGCTACTGCGGCTACTACCTGGTGGTCGCCGACTTCATCCAGTGGTCCAAGCGGAACGGCATCCGCGTCGGGCCGGGCCGTGGGTCCGGCGCCGGCTCGATCGCCGCGTACGCGCTGCACATCACCGACCTCGACCCCCTCGAGCACGGCCTCTTCTTCGAGCGGTTCCTCAACCCCGAGCGCCCCTCGATGCCCGACTTCGACATCGACTTCGACGACCACCGCCGCGGTGAGGTCATCCAGTACGTCACCGAGAAGTACGGCACGGAGCGCGTCGCGCAGATCGCCACGTTCGGCCGGATCAAGGCCAAGGCTGCGATCAAGGACGCCGCGCGCATCCTCGAGTACGACTTCGCCATGGGCGACAAGATCACCAAGGCGCTCCCGCCGGACGTCATGGGCAAGTCGATCAAGCTCAAGGCCGTGCTGGACGAGAAGGACCCGCGCTACGCCGAGGCCGGCGAGTTCCGTACGCTGCTCGACACCGACCCGAACGTCCGCAAGATCTACGACACGGCCCTCGGCCTCGAGGGGCAGATCCGCCAGACGGGCGTGCACGCCGCGGGCGTCATCCTGTCGAGCGAACCGGTCATGGACGTCGTGCCGATCATGGACCCCAAGGGCGACGGCCAGGTCATCACGCAGTTCGAGTACCCGATGGCCGAGGCGCTCGGCCTGGTCAAGATGGACTTCCTGGGCCTGTCCAACCTCCACACGCTCGAGGACGCCCTGGAGAACATCAAGGCCAACCGTGGCGAGGAGCTGGTGCTCGAGGACGTCCCGTTCGACGACCGGGCGACGTACGAGCTCATGGGCCGCGGCGACACCCTGGGCGTGTTCCAGCTCGATGGCGGCGGCATGCGCGCCCTCCTCCGGTCGATGCAGCCCGACGTCTTCGCCGACATCACCGCCGTCTCCGCGCTGTACCGCCCGGGGCCCATGGGCGCCGACTCGCACAACAAGTACGCGCACCGCAAGAACGGGCGGCAGCCGATCGAGCCGATCCACCCCGAGCTCGCCGAGGCGCTCGAGCCGGTGCTGGGGGAGACGTACGGCCTGATCGTCTACCAGGAGCAGGTCATGGCGATCGCACAGGTGCTCGCCGGCTTCTCGCTGGGCGCCGCAGACAACATGCGCCGCGCCATGGGCAAGAAGAAGAAGGAGGAGCTCGACAAGCAGTACGCAGGCTTCGAGGCCGGCATGGTCGAGCGCGGCTACTCCAAGAACGCGGTCAAGACGCTCTGGGAGATCCTGGTCCCGTTCGCCGACTACGCCTTCAACAAGTCGCACTCCGCGGCGTACGGCGTCGTCACCTACTGGACCGCCTACCTCAAGGCGAACTACCCGTCCGAGTACATGGCCGCGCTGCTGCAGTCCGTCAAGGACGACAAGGACAAGATGGCGCTCTACCTCAACGAGTGCCGCCGCATGCGCATCACGGTGCTGCCGCCCGACGTCAACGACTCCGCGGCCAAGTTCACCGCCGTGGGCTCCGACATCCGGTTCGGCCTGACGGCCATCCGCAACGTCGGCGCCAACGTGGTGGACGCCGTCGTCGACTCGCGCGAGGGGCAGGGCAAGTTCGGGTCCTTCACCGACTTCCTCGACAAGGTGCCCGCCGTCGTCTGCAACAAGCGGACCATCGAGTCGCTCATCAAGGCCGGCGCGTTCGACTCGCTCGAGTCGTCGCGGCGCGCGCTGCTCGTGGTGCACGAGCAGGCCGTCGACTCCGTCATCGCGGTCAAGCGCAAGGAGGCGGAGGGCCAGTTCGACCTGTTCGCCGACTTCGGCGGGGGCGACGACCCGGCCCTGTCGTTCAGCGTCGACGTGCCCGACCTGCCCGACTGGGACAAGAAGCAGAAGCTCGCGTTCGAGCGGGAGATGCTCGGCCTCTACGTGTCCGACCACCCGCTCGCGGGGCTCGAGCACGTGCTGACCCGGGCCGCCGACACCTCGATCGCGGCCCTGCTGGGCGACGAGGGCCGGCCCGAGAACTCGACGGTCACCGTCGCAGGCCTCATCACCAGCCTCCAGCGCAAGATGTCGAAGGCCGGCAACCCGTGGGCGGCCGTCACGGTCGAGGACCTCGAGGGCTCCGTCGAGGTCATGTTCTTCGGCGAGACGTACCTGGCCTACTCGACCGCGCTCGCGGAGGACCAGGTGGTGGCCGTGCGCGGCCGCGTGCGGCGCCGCGACGACCAGCTCTCGCTCCAGGCGATGGAGGTCTCGCTGCCCGACACGTCGGCCGTCGCGGACGCCCCCGTGCAGGTCACCGTGCCGCACACCCGGTGCGTCGAGCCGACCATGGCGAGGCTGCGCGAGGTGCTCGGCGCCCATCCCGGCTCGGCCGAGGTGCACCTGACCGTGGTGGAGCCGGGCAAGCGCACGGTGGTGCGGGCCGCCGACTCGCTGCGGGTCGAGAAGTCCCCGGCGCTCTTCGGCGACCTCAAGGCGCTGCTGGGGCCGACGTGCCTGGGCTGAGCGACGCCTGGTCCGACGACGGCTCGGCCGACCACCGCTTCCGCGTGGTGCCGGCCGCCTACGTGTTCCTGCTGCGCCCGGCGGCCGACGGCGGCGAGGAGGTGCTGCTGCAGCTGCGCCGCGGCACGGGCTTCATGGACGAGCACTGGGCCGCGGGCGCCGCCGGCCACGTCGAGGCCGACGAGTCGGTGGTGCAGGCCGCCGTGCGCGAGGCCCGCGAGGAGCTGGGCGTCGACCTGGACCCCGCCGACCTGGCCCCGGTCACCGTGATGCACCGCGGCCAGCCCGGCGGCCCGGCCCTGGAGCAGCGCGTCGACGTGTTCTTCCAGGCCCGCCGCTGGTCCGGCCTGCCGCACACCGAGGAGCGGGACAAGTCCGCCGGCCTGCGCTGGTTCCCGCTCGACGCGCTCCCCGAGCCCGTGGTGCCGCACGAGCTGCGGGTGCTCCAGGCGCTCGCCGCCGGCGAGGCCCCGCGGCTGATGCTGTTCGGGTTCTGATGCTCCGCCTCAACCCGGAACAGCTCGTGTTCGTCACCGAGCGCCACCTCGCGACGCTCACCACGCTGCGCGCCGACGGCACGCCGCACGTCACGCCGGTCGCGTACATGTGGGACGCCGCGACGGGTACGGCGGTGCTCACCACCGAGCGTGGCTCTGCGAAGGCCGTCAACGCCCGCCGCCGGGGCCCGGACGGCGGCGCGCCCCGCGCCGCGCTGTGCCAGGTGGACGGCGGGCGCTGGCTGACCCTCGAGGGCACGATCGAGGCGGACGCCGACCCCGTGGCCCTGGCGGACGCCGCCGCGCGCCACGCCCGCCGCTACCACGAGCTCGAGCCTGCCGGCGAGCGCATCGTGCTGCGGCTCACGGCCGACCGCGTGCTCGCCAGCGACTACATGGCCTGAGGCGCTACGCCACGACGGCGGCCTGCTCGCCCCCGGGCCGGGCGACGGCGACGACGTCGCCCTTGGCGAGCTGGCGCCCGCGCCGCGTCTCGACCTCGCCGTTGACCTGCACCTCGCCGTCGGCGATCAGGTCACGGGCCTCGTTGCCGGTGTCGGCGAGCCCGGCGAGCTTGAGGAACTGGCCGAGGCGGATCATGTCGTCGCGGATCGGGACGGCTTCGGGTGTCATGAGCCCATTTTCCCAGGGTCGCGACCGGGCGCGGCACCTAGACTGACGCCCGTGATCCAGCGCATCGACCTCCGTGGCCGCACGCTCACGCGTCGCGACCTGCTCGCCGTCCTCCCTCGAGCCGAGGTGGGGGTCGACCAGGCCCTCGCCGCCGTGACCCCGATCGTCGAGGACGTGCGACACCGCGGCGCTGCGGCCCTGCGCGACATCGCCGAGCGGTTCGACGGCGTGCGCCCCGAGACCCTGCGCGTCCCCGCGGACGCCATCGCGGCGGCGCTCGTGGCCCTGACGGCCGACGTCCGCGCGGGGCTGGAGGAGGCGATCGCCCGGGTGCGTGCCGTCCACGTCGCCCAGGTGCCGCCGGAGCACACCACCGAGCTCGCGCCGGGCGCCGTCGTGCGCCAGCGCTACGTACCGGTCGAGCGTGTCGGCCTGTACGCCCCGGGCGGCCTGGCGGTGTACCCGTCGAGCGTGATCATGAACGTCGTCGCCGCGCAGGCGGCCGGCGTCGAGGGCATCGCGCTCGCCTCGCCGCCTCAGAAGGACTTCGGCGGCCTGCCGCACCCCACCATCCTCGCGGCCTGCGCGCTGCTCGGCGTCGACGAGGTGTACGCCGTCGGCGGCGCCCAGGCCGTCGCGATGTTCGCCTACGGCGCCGTCGGGAGCGAGCCCGTGGACGGCGAGGTGCTCTGCGAGCCCGTCGACGTCATCACCGGCCCGGGCAACGTGTACGTCGCCGCCGCCAAGCGCCTGGTGCGCGGCGTGGTCGGCATCGACGCGGAGGCCGGGCCCACCGAGATCGCCGTGCTCGCCGACGCCACGGCCGACGCCGGGCACGTCGCCCTCGACCTCATCAGCCAGGCCGAGCACGACCCGATGGCGGCATCGGTGCTGGTCACGCCCTCGGAGGCGCTGGCCCTCGCCGTCGAGGAGCGGCTGGTCGAGCTCGCCTCCGGGACCAAGCACTCCGCCCGCGTGGCGACCGCGCTGGGCGGCCCGCAGTCGGCGGTCGTGCTGGTCGACGACCTCGACCAGGGCGTCCAGGTGGTCGACGCGTACGGCGCCGAGCACCTCGAGCTCCAGACCGCCGGAGCGGCGGCGCTCGCGGACCGGATCCGCAACGCGGGCGCGATCTTTGTCGGGCCGTGGTCGCCGGTGTCGCTGGGCGACTACATGGCGGGCTCCAACCACGTGCTCCCCACCGGCGGTACGGCCCGGTACGCCAGCGCGCTGAGCGTGCTGTCGTTCCTCAAGTCGGTGCAGGTGATCGAGTACACGCGCGACGCCCTGGCCGAGCTCGCCGACCGCATCGTGGCCGTGGCCGACGACGAGGACCTGCCGGCGCACGGCGAGGCGGTGCGCGGCCGCTTCGCCTGACCGCGGGGCGTGCCGGCGCTCGGGCGGCGGAAGGAGCCGGGCGTGATCGTGCTGCTGACCGGCATGCCCGGGGCGGGCAAGTCGACGGTGCTGCGCGAGCTCGCGGCGCGCGGTCATGCCGTCGAGGACCTCGACTACCAGGGCTACTCGGTGCTGGTGGAGGACCGGCGGCGTCCCGTGGGCTGGGAGCAGCTCTGGGACGTCGCGCGGGTGCGGGCGCGCCTGGACGCGCACTCGGAGGACGTGCTGTTCGTCGCGGGGACCGTGTCCAACCGGCACGAGCTGCGGGAGCGCTTCGACGCCGTCGTGCTGCTGACCGCGCCGCGGGACGTGCTGCTCGGGCGGGTCGCGGCGCGCGCGGACAACCCGTACGGGCAGGACGCGGCCTCGCGGGCGCAGGTGGAGCACGACATCGAGGTTGTCGAGCCCGTGCTGCGCGACGAGGCCACGCACGTGGTCGACACCGACAGGCCGGCGGCGCAGGTGGCGGACGAGGTCGAGCGGATCGGGACACGGCCCCGGTGACCCGGGGGCGTCAGGTCCCGGCGACCGCGTCGCCGAGCCGCGCGACGGCGTCCGCGACGGTCGGCCCGTGCCACCGGGCCTCGTTGTGGCGCGCTCCCTCGATCACGACGTGCTCGAACAGGTTCCCGGCAGCCTCGGCGACCGCGCTGCTCTGGCTCGCCGGGACCACCTCGTCGGCCGATCCCTGGATCACGGTCGTCGGCACGTCGCTCACCGCGGCCTGCGCGGCGAGCGGGTAGACGTTGCGGTCCAGCAGGAACCGCAGCAGCGGGCGAGGGAGCGGCGCGATCGTGCGGGCCACGTCCTCGAACGACGTGAACGGCGACCGCAGCACCAGGCCGGCGGGCGGCACCTCGGCGGCGAGGCCCGTGACGACGCCCGTGCCGATCGACTCCCCGAGATAGAGCGTGCGCTCCGGGCCGAACCCGCGGTCGGCGAGCTCCTGCTGGGCGGCCGCGGCGTCGCGCAGCAGCCCCGCCTCGCACGGCGTCCCCGGGTTCCCGGCGAAGCCGCGGTAGCCGAGCAGCAGCACGGCGAACCCGCGGTCTGCGAGCTCGGACGCGAGCCCGGCACGGCCCGCGAGGTCGCCCCCGTTGCCGTGGGCCACCAGCACGGCCTGCTCCCGCGCGGGCGCGCCTGCCGCGGGCGGCACGAACCATGACGTGAGCCGCAACCCGTCCGACGTCGTCAGGGTGACGTCCTCGGCGCCCGCGAGCGTCGCGGCGGCCGCGGGCAGCGGCCCGCGCGACGGGTGGTAGGCAAGGTGGTGCTGGTTCGAGCGCGCCAGAAAGGCGGTGCCCGTGAGCACGGACAGCACCACCACCGTGACGATCGCCGCGTGCCGGACCCGCCGCCGGACCACCCTCATCGGACGCCCAGCACGAACGGCCACACCCGCTGCGCGCCGGCCTGGCGCAGCATCCGCGCGGCCACGGTGAGCGTCCAGCCGGACTCGGTCCAGTCGTCGACCAGCAGCACCGACCGCCCGGGCAAGCCGCGACGGGCGGGCTCGCTGAGCTGCAGCTCCAGCCGCTTCGCCACGCCGGCCAGGCGCATCGCGGAGTTCACGTCGTGGCGTCCGGGAGCCTCCATGCCGGACACGGGACCCACGGCGCCGATGAGCGGCACCCCGAGGTAGCGCGCGAGGCCGTCGGCCAGGTGGAACGTCAGCTGGGGCCGCGTCACGGACCGGACGGCGACGACGCCCTCGACGAGCAGCCGGCCGGGCGCCTCCGGGTCCTCGGAGGCCTCGCGGATCGCCTGCCAGTCGTCGAGCACGCGCACGGCGGCACGGCGCAGCGGCACGGGCAGCTCGCCGTCGGGCCCGGAGAGGAGCTCGCGCAGCGGCCCCGACCAGCCCAGGCCGTCGAGCCGCGCGACGGCGCGGCCGGTCTCGGCCACCTCGTCCGCCCCGAGCTTGCCCCGCAGGTCCAGGCCGATGGCCGCCAGCCCCGAGGGCCACATCTTGCGCGGCTCCACCTCGACGCCGGGCCGGTCCATCTCGTGCCGCGCGACGGCCACGGCGTCCGCGTCCGGCACCTCGGGCAGCTCGACGCCGCCGCACCGGTCGCAGCGGCCGCACCGCCAGGTGTCGCCGTCCGGCCCCACGAGCTCGGGGTCGTCGAGCTGTCGCCGCAGATATGCCATCCGGCAGCCCGACGTGCGGACGTAGTCGACCATCGCCTGCTGCTCGGCCTCGCGCGTGGCCGTGACGCGGGCGTACCGCTCGGCGTCGTACGACCACGGCTGTCCGGTGGCCGTCCAGCCACCCTGGACGCGCCGCACCGCCCCGTCGACGTCGAGCACCTTGAGCATCGTCTCCAGGCGGGACCGCTTGAGGTCGACGAGCGGCTCGAGCGCCGCCGTCGAGAGCGGCCCGTCCGCCCGGCCGAGCGCGGCGAGCGTGGCCCGGACCTGCCCCTCGGCCGGGAACGCCTGCGAGCCGAACCAGTCCCAGATCGCGCGGTCCTCCTGGCCGGGCAGCAGCACCACGACGGCGTCGTCGACCCCGCGCCCTGCGCGACCCACCTGCTGGTAGTACGCGATCGGGGAGGCGGGCGCACCCAGGTGCACCACGAAGGCGAGGTCGGGCTTGTCGAAGCCCATGCCCAGCGCGGACGTCGCGACCAGGGCCTTGACCCGGTTCTCCTTGAGGTCCTCCTCGAGGGCCTCGCGCTGCGTCGGGTCGGTGCGGCCCGTGTACGCGGCGACGGCGAGGCCCGCGGCGCGCAGCTGCTCGGCCACCTGCTCGGCCGCCGAGACGGTGAGGCAGTAGACGATGCCGGACCCGTCGACGTCCTGGAGCGCCTCGGCCAGCCAGGCGACGCGCGTCGGCTGGTCGGGCAGCTCGAGCACCGCGAGGTGCAGCGACTCGCGGTCCAGCCCGCCGCGCAGCACCAGCACGTCGTCGCCCGGGCCGGTCGCGCCCGCATGGACCGCGAGCTGCTCCGCGACGTCGCGTGTGACGCGCTCGTTCGCCGTGGCGGTCGTCGCCAGCACGGGGATGCCCGGGGGGAGGTCGGCCAGCAGCGTGCGGATGCGGCGGTAGTCGGGCCGGAAGTCGTGGCCCCAGTCGGAGATGCAGTGCGCCTCGTCGATCACCACGAGGCCGGCGTCGGCGGCCAGGCGCGGCAGCACCTCGTCGCGGAACCCGGGGTTGTTGAGCCGCTCGGGGGAGCAGAGCAGCACGTCGACCTCGCCCCGCGCGATCGCCGCGTGCACCTCGTCCCACTCGGTGACGTTGGCCGAGTTGATCGTCACGGCCCGGATCCCGGCGCGGGCCGCCGCGGAGATCTGGTCGCGCATGAGCGCCAGCAGCGGCGACACGATGACCGTCGGCCCCGCACCGCGGGCCCGCAGCAGCGCCGTCGCCACGAAGTACACGGCCGACTTGCCCCACCCGGTGCGCTGCACCACGAGCGCCCGGCGGCGGAACGCCACCAGCGCCTCGATGGCCCGCCACTGGTCCTCGCACAGCGCCGCGTCGTCGCGGCCCACCAGGGCCCGCAGCGACGACTCCGCCTGCTCGCGCAGCGTGCTCGGCCCGCCGTCGGCCCCGTGCGCGGAGTCCATGAGCCCGCGCAGCATCGCGAGCTTGGCGCGGCGCGCGGCGTCGTCGGTCGCGGGGCCCGGAGGCGGAGTCTCGGTCACCTGGCGATCGTAGGGGGCGGCACCGACGCCCGGGCCCCGGATCGCGCGACCTGTGGACGACGATGTCGTCCCCTGTCAGAAAAGCACCCTCGCCACCGCGTCGCGGCGCCGCTACGGTGCGCGTGTGCCTGACGCCCTGCTCACGGTGCTCGACGTCGTCGAAGCGCACCCCTGGCTGCTCGCGATCATCCCCGCCCTCCTCATCTGGTTCCAGCTCGCCGTCGTCCGCAAGCGCGACGCGCGTGTGCGGCGGTCGCTCGACATGGACCGCGCCGCGAAGCGCATGGTCCGCGACGCGCACGAGGGCCTGGACGCGGAGGCCCGGCGGCGCTCACCGGGCGACCAGCGCCCCGGTCGCTGACGCCCAGCAAGAGGCGTCAGGATGGCGCCATGACCGACCTCACCCGCCGCCAGCTGCTCGGCGTCGCCGGCACCACCGTCGCCGGCGTGTGCCTGCTGTCCGCCTGCGTCACCCCCGCGGAGACCCCGGACGAGGCCGCCTCCGCCGTGGCCGCCCAGGGCAAGGGCACCAAGGTCGCGGCGCTCGCCGACGTGCAGGTGGGGGCCGCCAAGGCCGTCACGCTGGACGGGAAGGCCCTGCTGCTCACCCGCCCCGCGGAGCGCGAGGTGCACCTGTTCAGCTCGATCTGCCCGCACGCCGGCTGCCAGGTCGCGCCGGCGAACGGCGAGCTCGACTGCCCGTGCCACGGGTCGCGGTTCGCGCTCAAGGACGGCTCCGTGATCTCCGGCCCGGCCCAGTCGCCGCTGGCCGAGATCCCGGTGCAGATCCAGGGCAACGACGTCGTCCTCGCGGGCTGAGCGCCGGGCGGCGGCCGGCGTCGGCCGTTCATGCCGTGAAATGCCGTCCGAGGGCCTCCGCGGCTTCCGTAGACTGACCCGGTGACGACCCCCACCGTCAACCACACCTCTCCCGCGCTCCCGCTGCGGCCCGAGCTGGCCCACGAGGAGCCCTACGGCGCCCCCCAGCTCGACGTGCCGGTGCTGCTGAACGTCAACGAGAACCCGTACGCGCCGTCGGACGCCGTGGTGGCGACCATCGCCGCCGACGTCGCGGAGGCCGCCCGCGGCCTCAACCGCTACCCGGACCGCGAGTTCCTGGGCCTGCGCGGCGACCTCGCCGCCTACCTGCTCAAGGAGTCGGGCGTCGCGCTGCAGGCCGAGCAGGTCTGGGCCGCCAACGGCTCCAACGAGGTGATGCTGCACCTGCTGCAGGCCTTCGGCGGGCCCGGGCGCACGGTCGTCTCGTTCGCGCCGACGTACTCGATGTACCCGGAGTACGCGCGCGACACCCACACGCGCTGGGTCGCGGGCCGGCGCAACGACGACTTCACGCTCGACGTCGCGCACGCGGTCGAGGTGATCGAGCGCGAGCAGCCGTCCGTGATCCTGCTGACCAGCCCCAACAACCCCACGGGCACGGCCCTGCCGCTCGACGTGGTCGAGGCGGTGCTCGACGCCGCCGCGCGCGTGCACGTGCCCGACGCGCCGGCCGGGGCGGGCGCTGTCGTCGTCGTGGACGAGGCATACGCCGAGTTCCGGCGGGAGGGGACGCCGTCGGCCCTCGGGCTGCTCGCCGACCGGCCGAACCTGGCCGTCTCGCGCACCATGTCGAAGGCCTTCGGGGCCGCCGGCATGCGGCTCGGGTACCTCGCCGCGAGCACCCGGCTGGTCGACGCGCTGCGCGTCGTGCGCCTGCCGTACCACCTGTCGGCCGTCACGCAGGCTGCCGCGCGTGCAGCCCTCAAGCACACCGACGAGCTCATGGCCCAGATCGGGTCGCTGCGGGACGAGCGGGACGCCCTGGTCGTGTGGCTGCGCGAGCAGGGGTTCACGGTCGCCGACACCGACGCCAACTTCGTCCTCTTCGGCATGTTCGCCGACCGCCACGCCGTCTGGCAGGGGCTGCTCGACCGCGGCGTGCTGATCCGCGAGGTCGGGCCCGCGGGCTGGCTGCGCGTGTCCGTCGGCACGCCGCAGGAGACCGCCGCCTTCCGAGAAGCCCTCACCGACGTCCAGAAGGAGCTGCGATGAGCCGCACCGCCCGCATCGAGCGGTCCACCAGCGAGTCGACGGTGCTCGTCGAGCTCGACCTCGACGGCACGGGCCGCACCGACATCTCGACGTCGGTCCCGTTCTACGACCACATGCTCACGGCGCTGGGCAAGCACTCGCTCATCGACCTCACGGTCAAGGCCACGGGCGACACCCACATCGACGCGCACCACACGGTCGAGGACACGGCGATCGTCATCGGCCAGGCCCTCCGGCAGGCGCTCGGCGACAAGCAGGGCATCGCCCGCTTCGGCGACGCCACGGTGCCGCTCGACGAGGCGCTCGCGCTCGCGGTCGTCGACGTGTCCGGCCGCCCCTACCTGGTCCACGAGGGCGAGCCCGCGGGGCAGGAGTACCACCTCATCGGCGGGCACTTCACCGGGTCGCTGACCCGCCACGTGCTCGAGTCGATCGCGCACCACGCCGGCATCTGCCTGCACGTGCGCGTGCTCGCGGGCCGCGACCCGCACCACATCGTCGAGGCCCAGTTCAAGGCCCTCGCCCGCGCGCTGCGCGCCGCCGTCGCCCTCGACCCGCGCGTCGAGGGCATCCCGTCCACCAAGGGAGCGCTGTAGGTGTCCGACGAACTGCCCGAGGACTTCGAGATCCCGGACGACATCTCCGAGCTCACCGCCCCCCGGGACCGCGAGCTCGCCGTGCTGCTCACCCAGGTGGCCGACGCCGAGGCGCTCGCCGCGGCGTGCGCGCTCGCCGAGCTCGACGTCGACGCCGCTCCGACGCCGATCGGCGCCCTGGCGGTGCTGCGCGACCTGACCGGCGAGGCCCCCGAGCGGGCCGCCGCGGCGGTGTCCCAGCTGGTCACCGGCGTGCCGCTCATCCTCGTGACGCGCGCCGAGGGCCAGCTCACGGCCGTGCGCTACACGGGCGGCAACGCCGACGGGAACCTGCCCCCGGGACTCGTCCTGTCGGGCGCGCCGGACGCGCTCGAGGACCTGCTCACCGGGGCGATCACGGTGGCCGACCTGCCCGGCGTCGTGCAGTCCGGCGGCATCGGCCGGTTCAAGGCCATGCGCATGCTCGCCGGGATCGCGCGCAAGGCGCGGAAGAACCCGTGAGCGCGCAGGTCGTCGTCCTCGACTACGGGTTCGGCAACGTGCGGTCGGCCGTGCGTGCCCTCGAGCGGGTGGGCGCACAGGTGGAGCTCACGGCCGACGTCGACGCGGCGGTCGCCGCCGACGGGCTGGTGGTGCCGGGCGTCGGCGCGTTCGCGGCCTGCATGGCCGGGCTGCGCGCGGTCCGCGGCGACATGGTCGTCGACCGGCGCCTGGCCGGCGGCCAGCCCGTGCTGGGCATCTGCGTGGGCATGCAGGTCATGTTTGCGCGCGGCGTCGAGCACGGCGTGGACGCCGAGGGCCTGGGCGAGTGGGCGGGCGTCGTCGAGCGCCTGGACGCCCCCGTCGTGCCGCACATGGGCTGGTCCACGGTCGACGCGCCCGCTGACACGCGCCTGTTCGCGGGCGTCGAGGACCAGCGCTTCTACTTCGTGCACTCGTATGCGGCCCAGACCTTCACGCAGGGCCACGACGACGCCGCGAGCCCGTTCTTCACCCCGCCGCTCGTGACCTGGGCCCACCACGGCACGCCCGAGCACGGGGCCCGGTTCGTCGCGGCCGTGGAGGACGGCCCGCTGTCCGCCACCCAGTTCCACCCCGAGAAGTCGGGCGACGCGGGGGCCACCCTGCTCGAGAACTGGCTCAAGACCCTCTAAGCACCCCCGGTGGTCGCGCCTGCCGAGACCACGCCGAACGGAGAAAACATGACCGACCGCCTCGTGCTCCTGCCCGCCGTCGACGTCGCCGACGGCCAGGCCGTCCGCCTCGTCCAGGGCGAGGCCGGCTCCGAGACGTCCTACGGCGACCCGCTGACCGCGGCGCTCGACTGGCAGTCCGGCGGCGCCGAGTGGATCCACCTGGTGGACCTCGACGCCGCGTTCGGCCGCGGCTCCAACGCCGAGCTGCTGGCCGACGTCGTCGCCCGCCTCGACGTCCAGGTGGAGCTCTCGGGCGGCATCCGCGACGACGCGTCGCTCGCCGCGGCCCTCGCCACGGGCGCCCGCCGCGTCAACATCGGCACGGCAGCGCTCGAGGACCCGGAGTGGACGGCGCGCGTCATCGCCGAGCACGGCGACAAGGTGGCCGTCGGCCTGGACGTGCGCGGCACCACGCTCGCCGCGCGCGGCTGGACCAAGGAGGGCGGCGACCTCTGGGAGGTGCTGGCCCGCCTCGACGAGGCCGGCTGCGCCCGCTACGTCGTCACCGACGTCACCAAGGACGGCACGCTGCGCGGCCCGAACGTGGACCTGCTGCGCGAGGTCGCCTCGCGCACCGACGCCGCCGTCGTGGCGTCGGGCGGCATCTCGTCGCTCGAGGACCTGCGCGTCCTGCGCGAGCTGGTCCCGGCCGGCGTCGAGGGCGCCGTGGTCGGCAAGGCGCTCTACGCGGGGGCGTTCACGCTGCCCCAGGCGCTCGACGTCGCGGGCCGGCCGTGACCCAGGCCGAGGGCCGGGCACTGCCCGGCCACCTGCGCTCCATCCAGCCGACGTCGCAGTTCGCCGGCGACGACGGCACGGCCGACCCGCAGCTCGCGGCCCTGCTCGAGGGCCACGCGGCGGGCACGGGACCGCCGCGCGCCGTCGC
>Ga0082212_10000373_pt1 | contig 65856 bp, 51 predicted proteins | sample TergutNt197P3_FD_71548 | JGI IMG/M metagenome (GOLD analysis project Ga0082212, IMG submission 71548) | Neocapritermes taracua P3 segment gut microbial communities from Petit-Saut dam, French Guiana - Nt197 P3 | ecosystem: Host-associated > Arthropoda: Insects > Digestive system > Gut ... | reverse complement strand
ATGCCTCAAACGCTACATCGCCCGCGAAATCCACAAACACCTCACACCCCTAGGACTCTGAAACACACCACCCCTGATTGACAAAACCCATAAAAGGGTCTGCGCGAAGTCGCAGAATCCAGAATCCACAGTCGAACAACTGGGGATTAAAACAGGGTGAGTGGTTCGTCGGGTTCCACTGCGGGGGGTTGGTCGATGGTGAGCCCCCACTTGGGGGGGAAGAAGTAGGTGATGGGTTTGGGTTTCGCCGCGAACTTGTTTTTGATCCGTGAACGGTTGGATGCCAATTCGGGAACCGCTTCGCGACAGTATTTATCGGTTTCGCAGAAACAGTTCTGGGCATCGATCGCGTGCAGGGGGCGGCCATAGAGTCCACCAAATTCGAGACCGAGCTTGTCGAGTTCTTCTTCTTGGTGTTCGACCATCCACATGATGACTTCTTCGGGGGTCCACCCGGTGGTGGATTCGAACACTTTGGCGATCCCGCGTAGTGCCCCTGGCCCTGCTTTGGTGAAGTCGTTTTCTGAGTAGTCGATCAACTCCGAATAGTTGAGGTCAATCGCTGTCTGGTACGACATGAAGTCACCCATGAGCGGGTATGAGTGCAGCAGGTCGTAGACGTCACCGAACTTTTCAGCGGTGATGACCCGCTCATAGAGGTCACCGTCAATAAACATGGTTCGAAACATTTCCACATGGTTGAGGTGTTTGCCTTTTCGCCCGTACGCTTCGTTGGCGCAGAGAATGAAGGAACCTGTGTAGAGTTTCTGCCCGGATTCTTTCAACTCGGTGAGTGCCTTCTCGAATCTCCCATCATCGAGGTCCCCTAGTGTGGGGGCATGCCCGAGCATATCGGTGACCTGGTCCCACACTTCACCCCGGGAGAAGGTACGGAAAGCCGTGATCTGAAAAGCCAAATCTTTGCCTTCGGCTCCCCCATAACAGACTTTGCGAATCATGTACTGGCTCTCACGATCAGCAGCCCGGAACACGTTACAAAACTTGTAGTTAGTGAAAATCGGATCGTCGGTCCACGGGGGCGCCTCCCCGCGGGCGCGTTTGTCGAATATTCGCTGGCGCTCAGAGACGAAATGCCAGTATTTTTCGTAGACTCCTGGGCGCGGAATCAGTGGTGTCGATGGCATGGGTCTCCTTTCACGCGCCAGGAGTGTTGGCTGCTTCTTTGCCTACTCGCTGCATGAATTGCTCATAGGCCCCTGGTGCCACCTCGGCGAGTGTGGACACCAGGGCAGCGGATTCTTGTATCAGTGAGGTGAGCGCCTTGGTTTTTCCTTCGGGGGTGTCGGTGTTTCTCTCCTCAACGATGTCTTCTAGTTTCTGGTACGAGGTGGTGATCGCTTGCACAGCGGAATCGAGTGGGGTTCCTTCAGCAGGTTCAGCGAGTATGTTTTCGAGCAGTGTGTTGAATCCTTGTAACCCGTCACTGGCTGGGGTGTCATTCCCAGCGAGTGTTGCGGGTACGGGTGCTTCGCCTTTGTCGACCAGATAGGTGAGATATTTGACCCCATAGACGAGCAGGTCAATAGCGGTGTCGAGGGCGGTTTCGTCGACTTCAGTGTTGACGGGGTCCACATTTTCGAGCCGATCAACTTTGCGGGCGATGTTGGCCATGATTCCGATGCGTTCCCCGCGTCGCTTCCAGGAGTCACCGTACGCGAGGGACTTCACTTTGTGGAGCAGGGTGATGGTGTCGTAGAGGCCATCGGGCAGGTCACCGCGGGTGAGCGAGGTACGGTAGTCGTACTCAGGGAATCCTTTCACTTGGCGTGAGGCATATTCGTGGGCGGCTTCGCCGAGGTCGGTTCCCTGGAGGGGTTCGATGAGCCGGCTCACCTCCTCGATGCCTGCTTTGTTTTTGATCGCCCAGAAGATTCTCATCATCTGAAGGAATCCACGCAGGAGAGGGTCGGGGTAGGAGTCTATCTGGTCCGCGCAGTCCACACCGGTGCGTACTTTTTCTTCCAGAGCAAACCACTGATCGAGGTGAGCAGAAAAATCTTCCCAACTGGTGTCGAAGCTCGGTGTCGTGAGCGCTTGGCGAAGGTACGGATCGAAGGTGATGGGTGTTTCGAGGATCGTGGTTGCCCGCTCGAAGTGTGGCTCATAGAGGTGTTCGGAGGTGATCGAATAGGTGAGTTGGCCAACCTCGACACCCAACCAGTGGGCCATCATTTCGAGCAATACGCTCCATTCGAAGTTGTTGATCCCGGAGAACCCCCAGATGACATCATTGGAGCGGATAGCGATGTGGGCGTTCAATGCTCTATCGCGAATGGTGAAGTGCAACCAGTTGTTGCAGGGGATGTCTTTGGATTCGGTGTAATCCGAGGCGGGGTCGAAGATGATGGCTACTGCACGTCGTGAGCTGGGTTCATCAAGCAGGATCTTGCGGACCTCATCGAGCTGATCGACTCCACCCCAATTGCGCAACCGAGGACCGTACCCTGCTCTCCAGGTGAGCCCATCATCGGAGAAGTCCCCAGCCCGCGGTAGATAGTGTTGCAGGAACTCAACATCGTTGCGTCCGGCCAACACCCACATGGTTTCAGCAATCGAAGCGAAGATGTTGTTGGCCCGACCCGGCAACAGCAGGCAACGCTGGAGCGGGTTGGTCACCGTGAACTGGATGGGCCCGATTTCTTTGGTAGCCGACCCGCGTGTAGTGACTTCACGCCCTTGGGTTTCTATGGAGGTCAGTAGCCCGAGTAGGGCTGTGTTGATGTTCGAGTATTCCATGATTGCGTGACTCCGTCGAAGGTTGCTCGCGCCCAAAGGCGCTCACTCTCATGCTACCCCACTACCTCCGTCGTTCTGTGCTGACCCATCCCGTCCTGCTCAGTCACTATCCGTCATTCTGCGCGAAGTCGCAGAATCCAGAATTCATAGTCGAACAACTGTCACATGATTTCGCCGAGGGTGTACGGCAACCCCCACGTACCATTGGTTTCTGGCCCGGTGAAATAGGCGAGCGCATCAGTGGATCCGTCGATGGCGCGTACCCGGTATTCACCATTGATCATCAATTCAACGGTGATGTCGGCGTCCCTCAGGGCGCGTAGTCGATCCCAGTGCTCAGCGGTTGCTGAGGAGATTTGTGGTTTGCGTCCTTCCACTACCTGCGGTTCGGCGTTATGTGGGTCCCACAGCAGCCCGCAATTATCATTGTTGGTTCCGCAGATGAGCGTGTAGTTCACTCCGTCTCCTTCACGTACGGGTTTGCCGTCACGTATGGCAAGGATTCGGGTCATGCGCCATTTGGCTTCAGCGGGGGTGAACTCCATCACTGGGCAGGCGTAGCGGCTGTTGACTTCTTCCCAATAGAACAGCACTCTGATGTAGGTTCCTTCCCAGAACATTCCCATTTGGGCGCCTTCGCCGGTTTTACTGAGTGCTTCGAGTACGACCCCACGGTGTGTGGGGGAGCCGTAGAGGGTTCGTAGGTCTTCGGGGGAGCGGGTCCAGCATTTGCGTACGATCTCTTCGACGTTTCCGGCTGCTACATCGTCAGCGAAGGCTTGGATGGAGGCTTGTCCACCCCCGGTGCGTATCTTTTTCAACGGCAGTTGCGGGAGTTCGATTGGACTCGCGGGACCTACCACGAGAGCTACTGGTGGGTCGAGCTCGATCTGTGGGTTCGGCTGAACCCAGGGCTTTGTCGTCTCGGGCGCTTCGGTGGTTTCACTAACGGTGGGGCTCGGCGCCTCTGTTTCTGGTCCATATGAGGGAAAGGGGTCGCAGCCTGCAAGTGCCAGTGATCCTAGTATTGCCAGCGCGCCGAGTTTCCATGTGTGTGCCATGATGTCCTCCTGATACCCAGAGTACTTTGTTTTCCACAGTACGCCCACCTGATACCACCGTGTGGACACCCGATGCACTGCCCCCGTCACCGTGTGGACAGCCGATGCACCAACCCCCGTCTCCCTGCGGACATCCAATGCGCCGCCCTCGTCGCCCTTCGGACAACCGAAGCACCAACCCCCGTCACCGTGTGGACAGCCGATGCACCAACCCCCGTCTCCCTGCGGACGGGCGAAGCACCGTCTCGCAGGGTCCAGAATCCACAGTATTCCCAAAGATCTTTCCCCTCATTTTCGTTTCTGTTCCGGGAACCCCTTCGTGGATGGTCTTTATTTACGACGGCACTTTTGTACCCAACCCCCGTCGCCCTGCGGAGCGAAGCGACTCGCAGGGTCCAGAATCCACAGTGTTACTCCCAGGAATTTTTCACCCATTTTTCATTCCTAGTCCGGGAAAGGTGTCGTGGGTGGTCTTTATCGGTGACGGCACTTTTTGTCGTCCATTGTTTGAAGGAGTTTTCCCATGTTCACAGACACTGTCTTGACGACACTTACTACGACCCCGACCGCCTGTTTGACGTGCCCACTGTACGTGGCAAAACACGGTGGCTCACTAGCGCCCCAGGCGAAAATTCCGGTCGATTCCCAAAACCTCTCCGGGAGAGGTGTTGTGGATGGTATTTACAGGTGAAAGGAGAAGAAATGAGACCAGGTCTATTTTCACCGATCGATGTTGTGGGAAGGGTTTCCCACGACGATTCTGCTGCCAACCAAGGACGCAATTTCTGCGTTCCCCGTCACTACTACTTCACGAAGGATGAAGAATGATGAATAGAAAAGTTCCTAGTTATCGGGCCAAGAGCCGAAACTCAGCCATCAGATTTGCTGGCACTAGATCTCGTCACCACAAGCGTTGGAGCGCAGTGGTTGTTGTGGTGCTAGCTGTTGCTGGTTTTGTGTTGGCAGGGATTCTCATCCCTCCTTCAGTGTCAACTCCCCCCGAGGTTGCAGCAGTGGTGGTTTATACAGCTCCTGATGCGCAACAAACAGCATATTCTCCGCCAGCGGATTTTGTCACAGCAATAACCACTATCGCGAATGATCACAATTCGATCTTACTTGTGCGCGTTGAAGGTGATGGGTCTACTTCCACGGTGACTCGCGACCTGACACCCAGAACCTCAGGTGGAGAGGTACTCAACGTACCGGATCGAATTCAACAGGCGATCGACATCCACCTGGAAGCGCTTATTAATGAGATGAATCGGTCAACTCCGGGTACAACTTCACGTGGGCTTTACGCAGGCTTACTTCAGGCTCGTATTCCCCATGGAGTTCCGGTGTGGATTTTCAGCAGTGGCCTCGATCTTTGCGACCCAGATGATACCCGGGATCTAGCGTGGACGGTGCCAGTCGCCGACCTAGTGAATACTCTCAATGATGCCAGGGCAGTGCCAGACTTGGCGGGAGCCGAAGTCAAATTCGTGATGACTGCTCCCGCTGGTGGCCAGGAGATGCGCTCAACACAAACACAATATCTCCATGAAATGTGGTCTGGTCTTCTCATGAATGCGTCGGCCAGTTCGGTGTTATTCATTAATATGCCCCCAGGTCAATCGGCTTCCCAAGAGCAGGTTGCTATCGTGCCACTTCCGACTTTGCCGGATACACCTATTGCGCCACAGCCAACAGCAGATGGGGGTGTTACCTGCACGCTCTCGGACGTGTTCTTCGTCTTTGGTAGTGACATGTTCGTGGATGAAAACAAGACTCGCGCCAATCTGCAAGATTGCGTAACGGCAATGAGGTCTGCTCCGGCGATCACCGTGATGGGCACGGTTTCCTATGAGGGTGGTTTCGATTCTCTGGGAAACCCGCTTGATTCAGATTATGGAAAACCTCTAGCCCAGGCTAGAGCCAACAAAGTGGCCACCATGCTGGCTGATGATTTTGGCATTCCGAGGTCCATCATGACTATTCAAGGATTTGGTGGCACAAGTCACCTGCCTTACCCCCAAGATCCCAAGTCCCCCCAAAACCGCGCTGTGGTTATTTCGACCACAGCTGTCTAAAGAAAGTAAGTGAAATCATGAGCACAACACTCATTCCTATCCACAATGAACCGCAAGAGACTAATCTGGCTACCCATGCCCACTTCCCGTTGATGTACACGTGGAGGATGGCGAAAAAGGCGGATTTGGTCACCAAGACTGTGTTCGACCAGGGTACGGCTGCTGCCGCACAGATGATCCGATCAAATGCCGGGAAGGGTCTTACTGCTGACCAATTCGTCATGTCGAAGGACGCTATCGTAACCATCACTCGTCCCTATGTGGCATCGGGGGAGGACGTTATGAACAAGGGTTTGGAGGAGACTGTCAATCCGGCTCTTATAGATATTGAAAAGCTTCATGCTAAGGTGAAAATTGCCATCGCGGCAGCCAACGATGACAAAGGTACTCATACGTGTGAGGAAACCGGTTTCACGTACGGTATCAAGGCGGCCTACGATCAAGTAGCTGGTGACCAGGCAGTTATTAAAGGAGATGAGGATGCTGGTTTAACTCACCATGTCCGTGTTTCCCATTGGCTCGATGTTGCTGGTGAAGTGTTGCCGTTCTTGGAAATCGTCGGCCTTTTGGCATGGCTGACATTCCTCTGGAATGTAAATATCCTGCACCCTACTGCTGGTGGAGGTTTGCTCGTGTGGGTGTTAACCGTAGTTCTCGTGCTCTTGGTTGCCATTGCTGTCGCATTTGCTGCTAAGACTGCCGGTGTTGCCCACAATCAGGCTAGGGAAGCCAGAGTCGAGGGCAAGATGAGCGCTGCAGAGCCACTATTCAACAAAAGAAACTGGATGCTGGTCCTCTGTGCGTTTTTGGGAGTCGTCCTGTCTGCGACCCTCATTATCCGTGGGTTGCAGGCGCTAGAAGATCCTGCATGGTATACGAGCGCAACGATTATCGCTGTGTCGCTGATCGCTGGGTTTGCCATGCCAGGCCTTGCGTACGCTGCAAAGGCAATGGATGGCAGCTTGCACTCTCGGCGTGCTGATGAACTCACTGCTTGGGGCACAGAAGTTGCCAGAGTGCAGGTTGAGAACAAGCAGAAGGCCCAGTCGCTGGTGAGCCAGGCCAAAGATCTTGATGCAATTGTGGTGAACACTAGTCTGCCACGGGTAATTGCGGACACGGTGTCGGAAGTGTGCCAGGCTATCAGGCCTTATGAATGGGGGTATATTCAGGTTGGTGCCAGTGGAATTAGTCTGCCAGCGTATCCTGAAATCACTGCCACGAATGACAACGGTCAGGTGCACTTGGTGAAGTCGTTTTCGTGTGGGCTGGACGGAGCTCCTTCTCTGGATACGGGTCCTGCCAGGACAGCGATGGGCCACGTGGTGACTTTGCGACATCAGCGAGAGGGTTTGGAGCGAGATATCGACTCTATCGAGCTGGTCAAGTTTGCTCACGTTGCTTAATAGAACGTTGCAGGGGACTGTTGGGGCCTCAGCAGTCCCCTGCCACCGCATCACCACAAGCCTTCACCCCATGAGAGATGGTATGAGCCCACCCTGCCCGCGGAAGCAAGGCGGGTGTTACTGCCTCGTTAGTTGTGCCAGAATTAGGCAAGGTGAGCCACGTGGTTTTCACCTTCCGGCCTGTCAATCAACGAGGAATATGATGCCGAACAATGAAAGATTGAACTTTGAGCCCCGCCTAATGAATGGCTATTGGGCTGATTCACCAGACGCAGGTGTTTTCCTTAATGACGAAGTCGGTTTCATGGTGAAGCCAAGGAATAACACCCATCTTTTTCGGGCGCTGTGCACCTTGCTAGAAACTGACCCACAGTACTGCATGAGTCAAGAAGGTGTGCCGCAAGTATATAGAGGTGTCCCGGTAGGTGTGAGAAATCCACTTGAAGACACCGATAGGGACAAAGAGTGGAAAAAGAGGAATGAAGAGCTACACAAAGTGAATAATTCCCCACGAGCGCAGAGATATGCGGCGGGACTCATCGAGGAGAAAATCCAGAACTGGTTCGATGAAAAATCGTGGAGAGACCTGGTGCCCGCTGAACGAATGACAGTCCCTGAAGCTGTGGAGGCAGTGTTTATAGAGACGATTCGGGGTGTGGCCTTGAGAAAGCTAGAAAAGGTCCTGAATCTTGACATTGGCAGTCTCGATGGGGATCCCAAACAATGGGACACCCAGCTGGACGGGTATTCCTGTTGCCCGGATCTTGTCGAGCGACTTCGAGATGTGGGTGTTGAGGAGGGTCGGATTCCTGGTGAAATCATTCGAGCTCTCAGGGAGTGGTTGGATTGCGTGACACCTCAGCAGACACGCCACAAAGAGCATGAAGGGGGTTTAAGGAACGTTGCTGTTGTGCGCAACCAGTCAGGTCGAGCGCAGTACGACTTCGGGGATGCTCAGGTGGCGGATGATCTTATCCCTGAATGGCTGATCTGGAATATTCGCCTTCATCAAGCTAGCTGTGAGGCGGAAGAAAACCGCGAAGGTAACGATGACAGGTACCGCAATTTTGAGAAGGCAGCGGCGCGAGTTTTGGAAGAAGATATTTTTGGCAACTCCCGAAACAACAGTTGGTTGTCATTCTCGCAAAGTCGAAAGTCAACTCAAGGGGAGCCGGAGGATGACCAAAGTGAAGCAGACGGTGGAGAGGTGACCTACAAAAAACCTACTCAAGTGCAAGATGCTGATGTTGTCAGTATTCGGATAGTTGGTGAAGAAGACGAAGAGATTGAGGAAAAGTTAAAGGGTGTGGATGTCAGTAGCACTTTTGAGGTTGAGCAAGCGAACTTGGTGGAGACCTCACTTGCTAATGCCCGCAAGAGTTTGGCCACCCGGGCAACCTATCGCGGTGATCTTGATTACGCCGAATCCCTTTGGGGTGCGCAGTTTGCACGGCTGAGCTTCACACAAGTAATACGTTTCCGCAACGATGCTGGGGAAGAAGAAAAAAGGAATGTGAAATGGATTCTTTTGCACCGGATCTACCAAAAAGAGATGCTGGCTGAGTTTCGAGGTGACACTGAGTCAGGTGAAGCCCAGGGGCAGCAACAATACTGGGATGCTCTCCTTGGCGAAATTGATGAACGGGGAAGCAAGGGCGGTGAAACAAAACGCAAGGGCGACAGGTATGAACTGCAGACCAGACGATTTGGTTGGGTAACCCCCGACAAGACCATGTCAGCAGAGAAAGAATACTTCAAGATTGAGTATCAACAATCTGGCTTTTCTCTGCTTTTCAACAAGATCTGGGATGACGCGCTTGCTGATGATGCGCCTGTCGAAACGGAACGCGTTCAAGCTGAGCAAGTCAATGTTGCACAACCCGAGAAGAAACTACCCGAGGGCGAATCAGAACCACGAGAGCTGGAAGTCTTTTCCTTTGATCTCGATCACCTGATGCATGTTGGTGCTATTGCCTACTACTTAGGGAATCCAGGTTTCACGAATACTGGAAATGTTGTGGCCCTGAGAAACGCGAGACGTCAGACCGCGGCCGACTATGACCTTGTTGTTGACCAACACGGAAATGAAGCGACCAATAGCCAGAAGGAGGTGAGCAAGAAATTGCGGGTTATCTTGTATATTCTCTCCAGTCTGGCTCCTCTGGAATGTATGGAAGATAAGGACAATATGGATCGTGGGGTGGAGAAAATGAACAAACACCTCAATGACAGTGGCGCGATGTACGGGCTGTTGGAGGCTGCCAGCGTAGTCGTCCAGCGCAAGGAGATTCCACACGATGGTGAGGTTTTCCAGGCATTCACGATGCACCGCGATGACTGGGACACCCTCCTGTCAGATCAGTGGAAAGCTTTGACACAGCAGTTGACCCAAGGGGTCGATACGAAGACGCAGGAGGACTTTGAAACCTCCCATAAAGTAGCTCACGAGTGTATCGATCTCTTGCGAGATTCTGATCGAGAGGGGATTCTCGATGGCCTTGATGGGTCGGGCGTACTCCACAACGTGGAGGATGCCGTTGCACGCGCACTCGGCAGAGAAGACCCCTGGTGCATTGCGGGGATTTCATGTCAGGAGCACTGGTTCCCCCAGACAATCAATGATGTTGAGATGAGTTAAGAGGAGATAGAGAGAAATGAGTAACTCAACCACACAATACAGTAGCGATCCAATCGAGCAATTACTTCTTGAACAGTCAGTTCGTTGGTTCGGTGGTGTCGATGATCCATTTATTCCCCCGTCAACACTGATCGCTGGATCGCGAGTAGGTTTTTCAGAAAAGATTTGTCGGGCGATATTCTGGAACATCCAATCTCAGTGCTACTTGGTGCAACTTCTGGAAGATTATCGCAGCATTACACACCGAGCCATACCTCATGGCCTTGAGCGTACTGTTGAGAAAGAAAAAGCCTCTGGTGGTCCACAGTGGAACACCTGTCTTCTAGGAAAACTGATGGTCGAGGGTTTCTATTCCAGCCCTGGGTATGACGAAGCTATCGCCAGTCTTCCAGCTGATTTTCGTGACAAATTCAATTGGGCTAAGTGGGTGACGTACGCTCCAGATCCGGTGATGGCGGAGCCCATGTTTGCTTATGCTGCTAGCTCCGATATCGAACCAGACCTGAGGTTCGATCCGAAAGAGTGGGAAGAAATCAGGTTGGTGAGCGGTCTACAAATCGGCTGGCGGTTGGTCGGTGAATCTGTTGCTGTTGGGGTCTTCTCCGAAACCAGGGAAGGGTTTGTTAATTTAGAGTTCACTTGGGCCGATGGACACACCGAATCGGGAAGGATCAGACTGATTCGAGGAGATTCTGCTGAAGACGCTGAGCTTATTCCTGCTCATGGTGGTGAGAACCCGAAGAGCGTGGCACTCCTGCGTAGCTGATTCCTACACATGAGTTTCTACTGGCGACTGGAGAGGCTGTAGAAATACTGTCCGAGTGGAGTGAGCCGAACGCCATGGGTTTTTCCGTCGCCAAGAGCGCTAGCCATGACTGTCCAAAAGAGGTATTCATCGTCTGTCGTCTCGACGAGACCAGCCCTGAGAAGACGGTTGTAATAATCCATGAGGTCTTGGTCTCGAGTGACTCCCTTATCGGGGTCATCCCCTTTTTCCCATGGTGGCATCCGGCTACAGGTGGGTCGGTATTCTGTATCGCTGGTCTCCCATGATAATTGAGCGGGAACCTCTTGATCAGAGTATTCAAAGGCCGGTCCTCGAAGTCGTGGCGTAATCTGGACATCGCCTGCTAACCCTTCAAAATCCGCAGAGCTGAGGACAGGGTCAACATGACGAAGAACAACATGCTTGTTGATTTCGCCTTTGAATACTGGAGTGTGACCGTCTTTCTGAGCCTCCATATATCCTGCCGTGTGGCTAAACAGCGACAGTGGGGTGATCCTTCCTAGAATGTCGCGCGCAGCTCCTTTAAGTCCTTGAAGGAGGAGTCGAGTGAAGTTCGGAACATCGGCGTTCGGGTCTGAGATAGCAGGTTGGTGCGCTTGGGAACTAGCAAGCAGAATAGTGTTGGTATCGGGGGTGTCCCACACTTTAGCTGCATGGCCGGAATGGCAGCAATCAAGGATCACTGTTGCACTATTCGGCTTTGCCTTGCGAAGCTCGCTGAAAAGATCACTCACCCAGAGACCCTGAGCTGGTTTTCCTGGCTCTCCTGGGTCATCGCTGGCGACAAGAAGTAAATCTTCTCGACCATTATTAGTAGCAATTCGACCGTGGCCAGCGAAATAGAACAGGAGATCCTCGTTGTGTTCAATAACGAGTTTCCCGAGGTTCTTTCTCATGTCTGACTCACTTATCCCCAACTTGCCGGCACTGGTCAGTAGCACTGGTCCGTTTGATCCTTCTGTCAGCCGCCACTGCTTCGACTTGTCTTTGTTTTTTGCCAGCAGGGTGGCCATGTCCTTGGCCGCCTTTTCACTAGGCAGGGGGTTGTACTTTTCTGTGTTCTGATATTTGCCAATACCGATGTACAGCGCTGTCATACCCATGGGGCGCTCCTCTCCTTGGGGGTGAGTGGAGTCTAGTCCGGTCGTTGAGGGCGTACGTAATCGGGAGATGACCCCCACTGCGTTCACCGAAAAATTCGGGAAAGAGGAGAGCTTTTGACGTACCAAACTGAGACAATGGTGACTATCAAAACTGGGCGTGGGAAGATTCGCCCACTGGAGTGTGAGGAAGGATAATGAAGCACTATTTCAACACGATTGTGCGGTTCTGTGCACATGCTTTTCGGGCTTTCGTACGCCGACAGCCGGGGCCTGTGGCTACGCCATCCACCGCCGAGACAGACAGGGTCTCCCAGTCCGCCACTGAGAACCGGTGGCGTGCTGCGATCACCTTCCATGCGCCGAGCAAACCGCTTCACCCCTATGTGCAGACCCTGATTTTTGGCGCCGGATCAGCTGAGCCGAACATCACTGTCACCACAGTGTCGAGAACCCAGACCGCCCAGGAGATTGGCGGGATTGTTCTCGATGAGTTTGGTCGGCTTCATTCGCAATGCCGCGACGACGGCATTGTTGGTGACATTTATGTGGGCTATCACCGGGTACGGAAAATGCTCATGTCTGCGCAGGGGAGTTTCCCTGCGGTGAAACTCCTGGAGAACCTGACACTCGATGAGGCATCAATCGTTTACGGTGACCGTACCGCTTTGTTAACCTCCCTCCAATCATCGGAGCTGCTGGATCAGCCTCTGCCGCGTTTGGTGGTGGCCACCGATGGTTCAGCTGCCCTCCATGGAAGGAAGGGGATCGGCTGGGCTTTTGTGGCCGCCGATGGACGGTACGCGATCGGCAATTCGCGTACTGGCAACAATCCGACTGAAGCTGAGCTTCGCGCTATCGATCTTGTTTTGTCCACTGTTCGCGGGCCTCTGGATATTTACACCGACTGTCAGGTGGCGATCAAGTGGATCAACAACCCCGGTTCGGCACCAAACAAGCGCTGCACAGAATATGCAACAAAGATCCGACAAATGCTCGCCACCAGTCAAAGCGAGCTGTTTTGGGTGAAGGGCCATGCCGGCCATCCGCTCAACGATAAAGCCGACCGTTTGGCGCGTATCGCCCGCCTCGAGTTGTCTGGCGTCTATCGCGGCAGTACGGAGTCGGTGGCGCAAAGTGTCATCCACGACGATGCGCTCGTACCCGTGGAATAATCGAATCGCGTAATTTAAGGAGAAACCATGACAGCCATTGGAGTGACCGGTCATCAACGCATACCCCCCGAAGCAATGGAGTATGTTGTCCAAGGGATCCGTGAAGTTGTGGGAACCTACATGGAGGTGACTGGTTTCACCTGTCTGGCAGCGGGCGCCGATCAAATCTTCGCCCAGGAGGTTCTGGATGCCGGTGGCTCCCTCGTTGCGGTGATCCCATGCACTAGGTACGAGCAGACCTTCGACGATGAGGGTCTCATCACCTTCGAATCCTTGAAAGCCCAGTGCATTGATGTGATCACCCTCGACTTCCCGGAACCCACCGAGGAAGCATTCATGGAGGCCGGCAAACAGGTGATGGATTCCTCCGAGATGATCGTGGCCATCTGGGATGGCCAACCAGCCCTCGGTTTGGGCGGTACCGGCGACGCCGTCGACTACGCCCGCAATCAAGGCAAGCCCGTCGAGGTGATTTGGCCCGAAGGGGTTATGCGCTGAGCACCTCGGTCCGCTGGGTGTACCTCACCCCGGTCCGCTGGGTGTACCCCACCCCGGTCCGCTGGGTGTACCTCACCCCGGTCCGCTGGGTGTACCCCACCTCGGTCCGCTGGGTGTACCCAACCCCGGTCCGCTGGGTGTACCCAACCCCGGTCCGCTGGGTGTACCCCACCCCGTCTTTCTGCGCGAAGTCGCAGAATCCAGAAACCACAGTTGGATAAATGTGATGCCTGGACCCTGGGACTTCGTGCATAGAAAACCGTTCTGATGACTGTCTTCTATGCACGAACGCATGAATCACACAGCCATCTCACTGTGTGAGCTACAGCCGTCTCCCTGCGCACTGCGAGTCGCGCTGGCGCGCTCCGCAGCACAGGCTTCGTCGCAGGGTCCAGATATCACATCCACAACCATTCGTCCATCTATTCAACACAACAACGAAGGAGTTTCACCATGAAACAAATGATGACCCGTCGCACCGCGAGTGAAGTCCGTGCCACTGCCACAGTATCTGCCCGCATGGTCCAATGCCCCAAGTGCAAGAACTGGTTCGCTTCCGACACCTACACCTGGAAGCAGCACCGCCGTTCATGCAACGGTTGACGTTCACTGGTGGCCGCATAAGAAAGCGAGTCCGTGTACACAGATAACGGTCGTTATGACCGTTTTCTGTGTACACGAAGAGATTCTGCGAGTGACCGTGACAGTTAATAGCGTCCCCCACTGTCACAGCAAGGATCAGTAGCTCTTTCGACCTATCTACTTGATGCGGGCATAACACCATCGATAGCCGTCATCATCGTCGACTTCCAGCGTGGTCGTTTCGGGGCACGATTCACCTTCGGGAAGATAACCATCGAGTCGAACAGTGTGAGGGTAGCGATCGGTAGCTTCCTGGTCACAGGGGATCACGGCTTTCCATTCGTATTTGTCGCTCTGATCGATAGGTGAACACTGTCCCTGATGATAGAGATCCCGCACGAAACAGACACCATTGCTTGCCCAGATTCCTAGTTTGTTATTCTCTCCATGTGAAATAGCATCCGTGCATTCGTACACGTTACTACCGAGTAGGATCACCCGGTAGGTTCCATACTCATCGGTTGCTTTCTCCGCTTTTGGCTTGCATGGCGCTTGTAGTGGTGCAATAACGTCCCAAACCCCGCTTTCATCAGGTTCAAGAATCAAATGGGCGCAATCATCAACCGAGAGCACTGGCCACTGGGGCTCGGACTGTGATGTGCAGATTTCCGTTTCTTTGCCCACCCCAAAGGTGACCGGCCAAGACCACTCGCCTTGTGCACACGTACTGTCTCCGGTGTGTACACTTTCGATTCTGTATTGAACCGGGCGCACATCAAGGATGTCGACTTCCCATTCGTTCGCATGCTCCAGGACCGAGTCAGTGTAGTCGAAGGGACTACTGCAAGTATTGAGACGCAGAGCTTGCGCATATCCTTTTGCCGAATTCAATTCCCCGTGCCCAAAGAAACACAGTCCAACACGAGGAATCGCATTGAAACGATACCTGTATCGGTCTGTTATGAAGGACATGCATCCTTCGGAATATAAACACTTACGGGGGTTTTCTGTTATTTCTTCTTTCCCGATGATCACTGCTAGAGCCGTGTCTTGATCGCAGGGAACTAGGCCTTTCTTGAGAATTCTTCTCGATAGTGTTTGCTCTGCTTGCTCTTCTCCTCCCTCTTGTGGTTCCCACTCGAGAAGAGTGGCAGGGGTGAGGGAAAGACACTGACCAACCTCCAGTGGTTCAGCAGATCGGTTGTTTAACGCCCATCGTCCACCAAAAACTGTTCCCACTCCCACCAGAACGGCTAAAAGACTGATGATGAGTATCTTCGCCAGTTTCTTAATAGCTTTCGGGTTTCTCCTTATTTTTGTGCGCTGTCGGGTTTCTTTCAGTGGTTGATGGCTTATCTCCTCCACCTCGACAGATACTCCTGATGTCTCCTGAGCGCTAGTTGAGCGACTAGGGTTGCCACTAACTTGTTTGGGGTGTTCCCATTTCTTGATGACGTATTTCTCCGTCCAAGCCATTGCTTGCTTCCAGGCTGCACTCTGAAAATCACTATCGAAAGCTTCTAATATATTCGTGCCGTGTTGCCTAGAGATGAAAGAAACAACCTCATCTTCTGACTCTTTATCAATGATTTTGGGAGCGAGGATGAGCGGAATGACCGCTGGTTTCAATCCAGCAGCTTTCGCGGAATCACAGAACAGTGTGAGTTCATGCATGCACTCTTTAGATTCGAAGAATTGCGCATCAATAATGGGAAGGAGTACATGGGCTTTTTTCACCCATATGTCATTTTCTTCGGGCCAATCATCCCCACCGTTCATCGTGACGACATCCAGGAACACTTCGGCGTTATATCCCTGCGAGCGTAGGCGACCCTGAAGTTGTTTCTGCATTTCCTCGGCGACCTTGAAGTAGCCTTCATTGATTTTCCTGCTGTAGCTGATATAGCAAAATAGGGCCGGCTTGTCGGACATCAACGCTCTCCTTCTTTTGCTTCACATTATCGCATTACCGGCAGTGTCCTCTATGTGCATTCAGTCGTACGGACAGTCACCCTCACTCATCATCTTGATCTACCCAATGTCACCGATTCCGGTCGGGAGAAGCCTCATGGCTGGCATTAATAAGTAACGGCGGGTTCGTCAGTCGACCCATTACGAGAAAGAAGACCATCATGTCTTTCCGTCATTATTTCTTTAACTTTGTTCTCACTATTGTGACCACTCTTGCGGTGATCTCTGTCGTGCCTGAGGGGTTCGATGTGAGAGACATCTGGAACGAGTATGTCCCCCGTATAGAAAACAGCCAACCCGAATCACTGGATGGCGAGGATTCCACTGAGGTGGAGGAAGTCGACCTGAGCGGGATGAACCAGGATCCAACCGCTCCACCACCCCCCCCTCCCGCTCAACCTCCCACTCTCACACTGCCTGCGGGGTACTCCTACCTCAAGGTCTACGACGAGAACCCCGTGTTTGTTGACCCTTGTTTGCCGGTGGTGTTCACTCTCGATCCGAACGCCGTACCCGCTGGTGGTGAGCGGATTGTTAACAAAGCTATGGCTGAGGTGGCTTCAATGACACAGTTACCGATCCAACCAGCAGTCACAACATCCTCCCCAGGAATGACCATCAGCGCGTCTTTTGTTGCCCAAGCTGATGACCCGGATCTGGATGGGAATGTTGTCGGTTACGCATGGAGCCGCTCGACTCGTGTGGGCGGGGTCGAACACATAACCAGCGGTGAGATTGTGCTTGATCGTGATTGGTTTGTTGACGAGTCGAAGAAGCAACCCGATGTTGCCGTGCAGCTCATTGCTCACGAAATCGGGCACACCCTTGGTTTGGGTCACACCAATGACAAGAAGTCCATCATGTATCCCGTGATCGGTGCGAAGCATCCCTCTGAGAACGACAAGCAGGCTTTCCGTACCCTCAACCGCGGGTGTTGACTCTCTGCCGGTTTGGCGCCCAGGGCTCCGCGTACCCTCAAGGTTTCCTTGTGAAACCTTGGTTGATAACCTAAAATGACACCACGAGACAATGAGGCCGTTTTACACGCACAAGGAACAGCGACGAGTTCCCCGATGGGTGCGACAACAGAAAGCATTCCTGATGGTACGAGGAGGTCACCTGAGAAGGTGGATGATTTCAGGTATGGTCATAGCGTTGACCATCCTTCTTTATGGTGTGCCCGCTCCCGTTCAGGCCCACGATGCAACCACTTTTGCTATGCGGTTCCAGACCACGACGAATGGTGACTTTGTCACGATCGGTAATGTGCTGACAGCATGTGACACGAGTATTCCCGACTGTGCTACTGCCAGTGAGCGCCCTGGGGCATCGGTGACTGGTCTCAACCTGGAATTAGTCGATCTTGACAGCCATCCGGAAACGCGAAGTTCATCGTACGCTGAATTGGTGATTCCACCTGGAGCTACCGTAGTCTGGGCGGGGCTCTATTGGGGGGGGAGGACCACTCTTAATGGGACTGTAAACGATCCGATTCTTTTCAAATGGGAAGAAGATGATTTGGATGACTCCTCGCCTTATTCATCCTTCGCTGGTTCTACGATTGAGGACCAATACAGCACTAACAAGTCCTACCAGAGTTTTGTTGATGTCACTCAGTACGTGCAAGATCACGGGAGCGGAATCTATTGGGGGGCAAATATTTCTTGGGTTAGTGGACCCAAACGCTATGCAGGGTGGGCGTTGACAGTGGTCTATCAGGACCCAAGCGAACCGCTACGGAACATTACGATCTATGACGGGTTGGAGATGGTCAACGGGTCTTCCCCTAATCCGCAGATTCGGTATCGCCAGGTGATTATTTCTGACATTCACGTTCCTATCACGGCCCAGGTCAATGCTCGAACAACCTCAGTTGCCTGGGAGGGTGATGGGAGCGCTCCAACGACGAATGCTGTTATTGAGAATTGTCTCGATACTGATGCTCTGCCACAAACGGCAGCTGTTTTGCAGAATCTGCAGGCGGCAAGAAGTTGGGGGGTGCAACTTCAAACGGGTTTGTCTACTGAGCCCAACTACTTCAATTCCACTATCGACACTGATGGTGCGAATGTGGCCAACCGAATGCCGAATTCCATCAATACCATGGGACTCGACATCAAAAACCATCGCGTCTCCCCACCTATCCCTGCGGGCATCGACCCTACTGACACTTGCCTTGTTGCCACATCCACTGGTGATCTGTATTTTCTGGGTGTTTTCGGTCTGGCCATTGAACTCCCTCTACCTGACCTAGAGGATTCCATCAAAGAGGTGGTGAACCTCTCCGGCAATGATCCCGCGGAACCAGGTGACACCCTGCGTTACACGATCACAGTGAAGAACACTGGTGACGATGGTGTGAAGGACGTCATCATCACCGATGTCCTCCCGGACCACACCACCTATGTCGAGGATTCCCTCCAGGTATTGGCTTACTATGATTCATCGGGCAACCCGGTGACTACACCGCGTGCTCTCACCGATGACCCGGACGACGATGAGGGTGAGTACGATGAGGCAACCAACACGATCACTGTTTATGCCGGGATTGGTGCGATGCCTCCTGATGGCGGGATTATCCCTCACCAGGGTGAGGTGAAGTTCAGTTTCGAGGTGACTCTCGATGATGATTCGGCAGGGTTGACGATCATCAACGATGCAACCGTGGATTACCTCAGCGCCCCTGATTTTGAGCCGACCTCGTTCACGATTGACCCGGTCGAAATCGAGGTGGAGCACCGCGAGAAAACCCCGGATGGAACAAACCTCACCCTCACCATCACCCCTGTGACGAAGGTGTCGAATACTGATGGGCACCCTGCGTTCATTGCTGGCGGCTCTTTCACGTACTGGATTGATGTGGCTGTCTTGTCGGGCCTAGCTGACGCCGAGGATGTGGAGCTGATCAACTATCTTCCCCCAGGGTTTTCCGCCACGAAAGTGACCACCGAGATGGGCACCTGTGTGATCACTGGTGCAGGTTCGATCGTGTCGTGTGATTTAGGTACGTTGGTGTCGGGTTCGACCGCGGAAGAATCCGATTCTCTGCGCATCATTGTCAGCGGTACGCTCAGTCCGCAGCCAACCTCGAATGGAACCTCATCGGAGACTCGTTTCCTCAACCAGGTGACTTTAACGAGCTCGACACCTGGGCTCGACTCCCTGGAGGGTTTCACCACCAGCGCCCAGGTGCTGGTTGATGTGATTGTGTCGATGATCGGTCACACCGGCGGTGTTGTTGCCGCGATCAGGGCGTACTCGGTGGCCTGTCTTCTTGTCGGCTCAGGAGCTACTCTTATCTGCGGGTTCCTGCTGATTCGTGGATATCGGCGCGGGCAATAAAACGCAAAATTTCTTGAAGATTTTTCGTGTCCTGACCAGATCACAAGCTATCGTACATTTGTGCTTGTCACCTGGGAAATAGTGACCAGTGTCGTTCAGGATATGGCGGTCAAACTGATTATATAACAGCTTGTCAGAGGATATTTTCCTACTGAGCTGCACTAGCGCAAAAACGCTGTGCAGCCGTGGTAGAGTCGGTCTCCCTCTCTCAAGAAAGGAGCCATGATGGCCACGTTGGAAGTTCTTGCAGAACGGTTCGGCTACGAGGATCTCGAAGTAGCATTCCCAGAAATCGACATCCCCGTGTTGACAGGTGCACAACGCCAGGGGGATATTTTGGTGGTGCCGCGGCGACCACCAGCCCAGTGGCCCAAAACACACGTACAGTCCCTCAACGGTGTTGTCGTCACAGATTCAGAGATCTCCGATAACACCCATGCACTCTATGGTGATGGGCTGGTTCTTTTAGCCGAGGGAATGTCACGACAGCAGGCCGTGTGGTGGCGTCAAGTAGACAACATCCTCGCCTGGCTCAACGTACCCGAAGGTGGGGAAGCCTACCTGATGCACTCCGAAGAGCATGGGGCGTTGGGTATCGGCCCTGGCACCTATCAGATCCTTCAACAACAGGAATTCGATGAACATGTTGGCTGGTTCCCTGTTGCCGACTGACGACCTCACGCTGACGCGTCAAGACTGTCGCAGGATACGAGACATTCGCCAGCATTGGGTGGATATTGCCTGGTCCACCGAAAGGTGTGAATGGGATTCAGCAGTCGCGGCAATCGAAAAGCTCTACCGTCTGGCGAGATTACCCCAGCCGGTCGTCATACCCTGTCCATCGCCACAACACATGGCAACCGTACTCGATGCCCTCGCAGCTTTTGACGATGGTGGTGAGGATCACCTGCTGGGGTCGCTTGAGGCTGTTGAGCAGCTGCGGGTTTTGCGTGGTTCCATTGAACCTATACCGGGGAGAAAGAGTGTCTTGCCACAGCTGTGGAGCGATCCATGGTCAACAGTCGGTGGTGCGCCTGTGTCCTCAGAGGTACGCTGGCAGATCTTTGATGCACTTGTCGCCTCACAAGCGCCCAGGGGGGCTGCAACCTTTGGTGAGCAGTTCTGGCGGCGGTGTTCCAGCGTCGCACACTGGTCTGGTGAAACCCCCGTACTGTCAGCCATGGAATCTGAGCAGATCATTTTGTGGGATGTCTTTCTCGAGGTCTTGGGTGTGGATGATCCGGTGATTCGCGCCACCGTGGATGTCCTCCAGCAGGTGAGTTTTTTCGCGCCCATGGAGGGGCTTGTTCTTGTTGCTGATCGCCCCATCGTAGTGCGCGAAACAAGAGCGGACCCTTCAACCAGGCGCCTGCATGGTGACAAGAAACCAGCCGTGGGGTGGGATGATGGAACCGGACTCAACTATTGGAATGGGTACGCTCTGCCTGAAGGATTCTGGCAGTGGACCCCCGAGCAGGTTGTCAGCTGTCACAACCTGGAGCTTCGAAGCATCGCGATCCGATCCATGGGTTGGGAGGCGATTGTTGGGGCACTGTCACCCATTGCGGTGGCAGAGGATCCCGGCAATCCTGGGCATGTCATTGAACTATTTTCTTTCGCTGTGGCTAGCGCTAACCCCCTCACTGAGAGTGTACGCCAGCAGTTCGTGCGTGTGACCAACGCCTCCCCCGACATGGACGGTACCCACCGCACCTACATCCTGCAGGTTCGCCCCTACGTCACAGACCCGGTTGCGGCTGTGGCCGAGTCCTTTGGTGTATCCACCGAGGCCTACCGTAATCTTGCCCGAGCCTGCTGAGTGGGTTTGATGGTCCTATTCCGCAGATTGTGGAAGGAGTGTGGGCTGCGCTGAGCCGTAACACAACGCGCGCAGCGGTTGTTCATGGCATGGGACGAGAGGATGTCTGGGAGTATCCACCGAGGGCAGTGAGGGAGTTGGTTGTTAATGCTCTGATGCATCGCGACTATCATCCGCTCGCGCAAGGCTCGCAAGTACGGGTTGAGCTATACCCAGATCGGTTGACGATCACAAGTCCAGGCGGATTATTTGGGGCCATCAACGCTGAGTCGTTGCAGCAGAAGTCCCCGATAACATCGACGAGGAATCTTGTGCTGGCGCGATTACTGGAGGATGTGGTTATGCCTCATAGCGAACATACGGTTGCAGAAAGTCGTGGCACTGGATTGTTCGTTGTGGCAACAGAGCTCGAACGGGCTGGTCTTCCGCCGCTCGACATCAAAGCAGATCTTCTCTCTTTCACAGCCACGATCCGCAAGACAGAGGCTCCACACCCAGTAGCAAAATCAGAAGTTGAGTATTCTCTTACAGCGCGTCAACGAGAAATCTTGATGCATCTTGAGGGAGGACCCAAATCTAGCCAGGACCTGGCTGAGGCTCTTGGTGTTACCCGCGAGGCAGTGCAACAACATCTACGACGTCTCGAAGCGTCAGCCAAAGTGTTTGCTACCACGAAATCTCGTTACTCCCGCCATACTCGCTGGCAGGCTACGTCAGTCTAGCCCCTCTCCTGGAAAAATGACCAGATTCGGTCGGGAGAAGGCTCGTGGCTGGCATTAATACTTGTGGACCTGTGCAGAGTTCACCTTGTCGACCGAAAGGCACCTATATGAGTAATATAAAGAAATCATTACCACAGCAAGACAAAACGAATCGTTGGCAACCAGGAGTGACCCGGGCTTTTCGCGTGGAGGGCCTCGTCCCTCGTGACAACCCACGCCAAGTATCCAGGTGGGCTGTGGAGAACATTTACAATGTTGTCTCCGAGTGGCAGGTCGGCTCGCTACTTGTTATGTTGATAGTGCGCGCCAAGGGGGGAGGTGTGCGACTGTATGGGTGGGTCGATGGGCTCGCCCCCCATGATTGGTTTGAAGACATGGTGTACGCCTGCGCGCCTTTTGCCAAAATCAAACGAGTCGCAAAGGTTCCTCGCCTTCCAGAACCCATCTTCGAGGTGGTACCTGCTCGCACTGAACCACCAACAGATATGTTCGGTGAAATTGAGGAACTTGACACTAGCAGTTCCGAGACCAGGATTGGGCAACGAGCAGTCCCAGTACGCGCAAACGACCCGATGTGGGAGTTCCTTCCTCTGCTAGAAACGGCGATGGTGATCCAGATTTCTCCTGCCTCCGAAATCGAACAACAAATGTGTGATGAGCAGTGGCGTCCCATTTTCAAAGGGCGTCCACAAGTTGAGTGGGAAATGTATCGCAGCAAACCGATTCTTACGCGTGTCACTCTCGCTGAGGACTCAGGGCGTACCAGAGCAGAATCGAAAATGATGTCACAGCGACGTGACCATGCCAGACTCACCAAAGAGCAAGCGAAAAACCTTCGTCATCCCTCAGTTGATTGCTTGATGGGCCATGCCTTACCTAAAGAAGCCGCCTGTGCCATGTGGAGCGTGCCTATTGCCAAGAAAGGAGAACTTGTTCCCGGGATGAAGGTTCTCCCACCAGAGCTGAAGAGGATGCCGTACGACGCTCCACCTAAGCCAGCTGAGGCTTTCCGTTTGGGGAGATGCGTTAACTCCTATGGGAACCGCAAAGGCGTTTTCATTGCCCCAGAAGACCTGGGGCGCCACATGCGCATCGTTGGCGCAACTGGTTCAGGGAAATCGACCTTAGTCCGCTCGTTTCTTGGCCCATGGATAGAATCTGGTCGCGGGGGAGTCGTCGTGACTGTCTCCCAGGATTTGTGTGTTGATATCATGGGTGACGTTGCTGATCCAACGCGGGTTCTCTACTGGGATTTGTCTGATGAGACGAAAACTGTTCCCTATAGTCTCATCAGATCAACCTCTGAGGAAGAGTTCGTAGCACGAGTTCAAGCATTAATCGCTATTTTCACTGAGCGCGACTCGAAGGAATACACCGGACCAAGGTTCCGCCGATGTGTCGGGCTCGTGGCTCGTGGTTGCTACCGCATCTTCGGGGACCGATGTTCCGAGGTGGCTATCTTCACTATTCTGGGAAGCCAGGCACTGGTAGGAAGACTCACGCGATCCCTGATGGGCGTGGATTCGGCTTTAGCTGGGCAGATTCGTAGCGAGATAGCGGAGTTGACTGGCGATAGCTCTTCAGAGCTGTGGGGATGGCTAGCATGCAAGGCTGAGGAGATGCTGGCACCTGGGCCTCTGATCCGGTCCTTGAGTACGGGAGCCAAGGCAATCGACTTTCTGGATGCCATGGAAAACAACAAAGTGATCCTCATAAATATAGACACATCGCGAGGAGTTTTATCTGCCCAACTGCTGGGTAGCATGATTGTTGCAGACCTTAATCTTGCCTGTCGCCGTCGAAAGAACCCCAACGAGATGTTCCCTGTGGTTTTGGATGAGGCTCAACTATTCCAGTTCGGAGCTTTACCGACTTTACTGGACCAGGGGCGGAAATTTGGTGTTGGGGTTATGGCCTGTCATCAACGACCTCTCCAACTCTCTGAGCAAGTGGAGGATGCTCTGTCTGCTAACGCGAGTAGTTACATCCAATTCAAAACAGGTAATGAAAAGGATGCAGGTCGAGCCTCGGTCATACTGGGTGGCTGGCCTGTTGATGACTTTTTGCGGATGCCTGAACTGATGGGTGTGGCAGTGATTTCACGAGATGGCCGCCCCTCGCAACCGTTTACCCTTGAGGTGGATTTCTTCAAACGCCATCGCGAACAATTGGCGGACCTTGAGCTTCGTCAATGGCGAAAAGATGCTGTCGAACAACACTCTTTTGATGCTCTGGTCAAGGATTATCGCCACTTAGTGCCTATCACAGCTGAGAACGTCGTCAGTGAACTCGAGTCTGCTCTGACCAAGAAACCAACTCGACGCAATAACAAATCCCAGGCTGTACGCGAGTTGGATCACACGTCCATAGATTCTGACCTTTTCGACGATCCAGCTATCCAGCGCTGGCTTGCCTGATATTCACCCTCTCACAGAAAGAAGAAACAATGATAAATCTTGATATGAAATTCCTCAGAGACGTTGGCTTGGGGGATATCCCCAAGGAATCTAGTCACAAGATCCTCGACAATTACTATCGCGAGCTGCAAACTCGCGTTGGGGAAATTATCATGACGGGAATGAGTGACGAGCAATTGGATGAGTTCGACATTTTCATAAAAAAGAATGCTCCAGCCATGAAAAAGTGGTACGCCCAACACGAACCCGATTATCAGGATAGCCAGTATTATCGGGAGCTGAAAGAAAAGAATCCCACCAAATCAGAAACCTGGCTGATGAGTGATGTAGGTTGCAAGTTGTGGTTGGATCGCAATCGTCCGGATCATGCTGAGGTGGTTCACCAAGTGTTTGAGACCATGAGAGCGGAACTACTGGATGCAGTCCCTCGTCTGCGTGAGGCCTGCCAGTTGATGGATCAGGACAGCACTCAGCCGTGATCCTACTTCTGAAAACCTCGCAGTTGGTCAAGGTCACGGCGCTGCTTCTTCTCAGGGCGCCCACTACCCCTGTCCCTGATGGGCAGGGACCCCTTCTCCTCTTTGGTGGGGAGAGGATCAGAAAAATCGACGTACGCCTTGGCTGCTTCGGTTGGGTTCACTCGCCGTGGAATCAGCAGTACGACCTCAGCCTCCCGATTGCGTACTGCATCCCTCCAGGTGATTTTGTCCCCGACACTCACCTGGGCCGACGCCTTCGCAAGGCTCCCATTGAGCCGTACGCGCCCCGCTCGACAAGCTGCCGTCGCCTGTGAGCGGCTCTTGAAAAACCGTGTCACCCACAACCACTGATCAATGCGCATGTCCACAGTCTAGGTGAGAGAGGGGCCGTGGAGGTGGTTGCCCCGACACCTATAATACTGTACATTTGGACAGGAAGATGCAAGGAGGTGACCGTGCCTGACACAGATGGGCGTAGGGCTCGAAGCGAGGCCAGTAAAGCAGGGATCCTCGATGCGGCAGTGTACGTGGTGGTCAGTGGTGGTCTCCAAGGGCTCACCCATCGAGCAGTGGCTGAGAAACTCGGGATCGCTCACGCGCGAGTGGTCTACCACTACCCGACAGTGGTTGATCTGAGAAAAGCGACCCTGCACACAGCTGGTCATCGCATTGTCAACCAATTGGGTGAGCTGATGCCCGCAGACACCAGCGCTGTCCCCCTGGCAACACACGTGCCCGACATGGCCGGACACATAGCAACCATGCTGATCACAGACCTGCATGATGAGACGGTCACCCTCTTCACGCTCATGGCTGAGGCCACGAGGAACCCCGAACTACGTCAGTCAGTCCAAGGGGTCACTGATCGTGTCGCTGACCTGATTGAACCATTGTCCCAAGACCGTGAGTTAGCGAACCTCGCTGCCTCGGCTTTTCTTGGGTTGGTCATGACGACCATGGCGAAAAACCCCACCTGTGATCCCGCCACACTACGTACCCAAGTCGTTCAACTCATTGAACACTTTGACCCTTTTCACCCCAAGGAGAAATGATGACCAAAGGAATCACGGCGACCCTCGCACTCGTGGGCGTGACCATCATCTGTTGGGCCCTGACCACACCTGGTGTCGACTCTGGCATGATGGGCAGGCTCACCCAGCTCCTGGGCGGCTTGGCCCTGCTCGGGTTCTCTATCTTGTTCCTGATCTCCAGTCGCATCCCCATTATCGATGCTCTCTTCCACGGCCTCGACAAAGCGTACGTCGTCCACAAATGGATGGGGATCATCACCATCGGTGTGGTGATCATTCACCTGATCACCCATAGTGGGGCACACATGGCAGGGGCAGGACGCGGACCACGAGGAGGACCAGGAGGCGGTCCCTTCGGTGGGGGCCCAGGTGGTGGCCCCGGAGGGGGAGGCCCTGGTGCCTCACCTGCAGCCCTGCTCGGGGTTCTCGCGCTCATCGGTTTCGTCATCCTTGTCGTCCTGGCACTGAAGAGCCACAACAGCCACGAGGTGTGGAAGAGAACCCACATGTTGATGGCCCTGCCGTACTGTGTTGGACTGGTTCACTACTACCTTGCTTCCCAGTACGATCCGTGGGGTTTGAACCCTTACAGTGTGTGGCTCATGATTGTGAATCTTGTTGGTGTGGTGGCTCTCATCTACTCAGTGTTGCTCTATGAGCGACTAGCTTTTCGCCACAAGTACGCCATCACCTCTCTGCGTACTGTCGGTCAAGGAAACCTGGAGATCACTGCGAGCCCTGCAACCAAGGAACTTTCGTGGAAGCCAGGACAATTCACCTTCATCAAATTCCCTGGATTGACAGGATTCACCTCTCATCCTTTCACCATCGCCAATGCTCCTGGGGCCGGTACGATCCAATTTGCCATTCGAGGGTTGGGTGACCACACCACGAAACTCCCCGAACAGCTCGCAGTCGGTGATCGTCTTGTGGCAACCAAGGCCCATGGACGATTCAACTACACATCCGGTAGACAGATTGGTGTGGTTTCACCAGACACTGGCAACAAGATCCACCAGGTGTGGATAGCTGGGGGGATCGGTATCACGCCTTTCAGGTCTTTCATCCAAGCGGGGATACCGTCATCGCATGTCATCGATTTCTTCTACACTTTTCACGGTGATCAAGCTGCTTATCTCGACGAGTTGGCTGAAATCAGTGACAATCTGCGCATCCACCTGATCGACACCTCAACCCACGCAAAGTTGAGTGTCCAGGCGATCATCACCCAGGTGGAACCAGCAGGACCGACCGACATCTATTATTGCGGGCCTGCTGGCTTGAAGACAGTCCTCCGCCAAGGTTTCGCTCAGCTATGGCCCCACCCGTACCGTTTCCATGCCGAAGAATTCAAATTCGGAGGCTAACACGAGCACAAGGGGAAGTGAAACAATGAGGACTACGTTTCCCTCACAGATATGGCAGCACATAAGAATGCTGAGGAGCCACGCCAGGTCGTTTTCAATTGGATGAGTACGTACTACACCATTGACTTCCCTGCTGATGGTGAGCAGTATGAGGTACGCAACCGCATCGCCTTGTGCCGCTGCGGGCAGTCTGACAACAAGCCGTACTGCGATGGACCTCATCAGGTATTTCAATGGTCATGTTTCTCACGATTTCACTGCATCACAGCTACACAGTCAGACATAGTGGCCTCGGCGTCCCGTCATATGGCGGACTTTCGGGATGAATTCCTCTAGTCTTAGCAGACCCTCCTGCACGAGCTTACCCGATATTCCTGGGTCTTAGAGGGGGTAAGATCTAAATCCTCCTGTAGATGTGGACCTTTTCGGAGTTCGAGTTCCTTTGCCGAACAGGCTTCATAGCTTTCAAAATCGAAAGATGTTCCTAGATGTCCAGAACCATCTCGTTCATACAGGCCCACATCAACTCTCCATGCTTCTTCCACGCCGCATTCATCTGACCCGATTAGTATCTTCCCCAACTGTTTTTCATTAACCTTCCGATTAAAGTTCTTTGATTGCGTGGGCGGAGGCACGGGCGTGTTAGCTACAGAGTAGGCCGTGACTGTGATGGTGTGATCACCTGCAGGAAGGAGGTGATTAGTGATGGTCCACGTTCTGACACCATTTTTATCAGACACTTGGGCAGTGGCTGATCCAGCACCGGTGGTTGGTCCACCCCATCGCGACGGAGTCAGAGTCTTGTTCTCGTACACCCAGTATTCAGTTGAAGTCCCGGTTCGGGTGAATTTCAACTTTGCTACGTTAGTACTGGTTGTCACCGAGTAGGTGAACGGTGTTTCTGCCGTACCTGTGGCTGGGCTTGACGACACCGATTTTATCTGCGGCACAGTGGCAACATCATAGACCGGTACTGTGAAAGTTTTCGACGTCGAGGCAACACCATTGGCGTTATAGGCGGTCACTGTGACTGTACGATTCCCCGCAGCCAGCCTACCGTTGCTCACGGTCCATGTTCTCGTCGTACCAGAAGTCGTCATCATGACAGTCGCTACCCCACCCCACTTCGCCGGAGACATTGTCTTATCACTATAAACCCAGTAAGCGGTTGAATCCCCATTGAACATGAACTTCAACTTCGTCGTTTCAGCATTCGTCGCCACCGTGTATTTATACGCCATATTATTCGAACCCGAGGTTGGTGACACAGTAGCTGAAGACATCGTCGGGGCCAGTGGTTTACTAACCGTCTTCTCGATGGGAGCAATGTTATTGACCGACACGTTGAAAGTCTTTGACGCTGAGGCAACACCATCGGCGTTATAGGCAGTCACCGTGACTGTACGATTCCCGGCAGCCAATTTGTGGTTACTTATCGTCCATGTTATTGCCGAACTCGAAGTCGTCACTGCCGAGGTCGCTCCCACACTCCACGTCGCCGGAGACATTGATTTATTGCTGTAAACCCAGTAAGCAGTCGAATTTCCGCTAAAGGTGAACTTCAACTTCGTTGCCCACGTATTTGTCACCACCGTATATTTGAAAGCAGTACTAGTTGTCCCCGAGGTTGGAGACACAGCAGTTGAAGACATCGTCGGGGCCAGTGGTTTGCCAACCGTCTTGAGGGTCTCTGCATGGGTAGGCACAGTCGGGAGAAACCCCACCAGAGCCCCTATGAGAGCAAACGAAATCAGAAAACTCGTCAGAGTTTTCGCCTGAGACCAGGGTGATGGGTTCTTGTGAGTGTGAATAGTATCAACATGCGTATGAAGAAAATGGGTCGCCATCTTTGTCCTTTCTTAGGTAAGGCCAAAGATGAACTTCGTAACCCCAGCGAGCCGACTGTTGTAGTCACCACAATCGTTTTTGCTTTCTCGCAGTTAGTTATTTCAGAATATAGGATAACAACGCTCATGACAAATTCCATATGGGATCACGGAAGGCATCTTGTGGAGCATCGCCCGCGACTCGAACCGTCTTCACTTCGTGAATCCGGTGTTCGAATCCAGGCGATAGAGACGTGGACCTTACGCCAGTATGTTCCAACCCTGTCCCGTGAGCTAAAAGAGCTTGTCATAGTACGAAAACGGTTGACAACTGGGGAAATGGAGCCGGTCGCTGAGGACCATTCGACGGCCCAGAGGCAGGTGGTGCGGCTGACGGAGGCTCAGCTTGACCGGCTGGTCGAGAACTACCTGGCGGGCAAGACGGTGTACGAGTTGGGTCGCCAGTTCGGCATCGCCCGGCAGACTGTCAGTGAGCATCTGCATCGACGTGGGGTGCCGATGAGGAGACGCGGCCTGGACGAGGCTCAACGCCCCGAAGTCCTTCGACTGCGAGATGAGGGCTGGTCGCTGAAGCGGCTCGGGGAGAGGTTTGGCGTCGATGCCTCAACAGTTCGGAACGCCTTGCTGCGAGACACGACCCCGCTGTCGACAGCGACGGGATAACGGCGACCCTGATGTTGCCGTCCACGGCCAACTCACATCCCATATGCGGTGAACTGTATGATCTGTTTTCTGTTCAGAGCGTAGTATGGAGGCATGGTTGAGATGACAGTGTCGCCGGACATGGTGCGGCTGAACGGCGCGTACGACTCCGACTGCGCCAAGGCGGTGTGGGACTTCGTGCGCCGATGGGCCGATGAGGGCAAGACGGTCCAGATGACGGTCACCGCACACAGCTACTCCCCGGCGCAGGTCGCCGACATGGTCGGCGTGTCGCGCCCCACGGTGCAGCGGCGCATCAGCGATGGGACCATCCGGGCCTCCCGCCACGGCAGCAGGTGGCGCGTCGACGAGGCCGACGTCGACCAGTATCGGCTGTTCCTCGCCGACCAGATGGCGGCGATGGTGGCCGATGACCTCGACTTCTAGCCGCCGTCCGGTCTTCCTCGACGCCGCCGTCTTGGCTGCACCCACGACGCGCAGCCTGATCCTGTTCAGCCAACTCCACCAAGAGGCTGGTTTCATCGCCCGCTGGAGCCGGGCCGCCGAACGCGAGGCCGACCTAGCGTTGACCCGTCGCGAGGCGACTCGCCGCGAGCGAGTGGGACGGACGCGGCCTCCTACGCTGGTCTCCGCGTTGCGGACGGTCACCGACACATGAGGCACGTGTTCCCTGGTGTCGAGGTCCTGCCGGCCGCGAGCGCGCCACCAGGCGAACTGTTCCGAGGCGCCCGATGCCTGGTATGCCAGAACACGCTGACAGACCCCGAGTCACTCGGTCGTGGTGTCTGCTCCCGATGCCAGAACCGGGCGGATGCTGTCCCACCACCAACTCCAACGGACAACACCGTCCAGAACACGTCGCTCCCGCTGGGCTGACGCCCGAGGCGAGCATTCCGTGGGGCTCACTACCCCGCGTCGGCCTCGTACCCCTGGTTGGTTCAACCCGCAGCCATGTTCTCAAGTTCAGGGGCGTCTGGGTCGTTGGGCGTCAACGGTGCAGAATTCCCTGGCACGCGTCCAATGACGGAAACGCGCACCGACTTAAGCTGTCCGTAAAGCCCCGCACGGCCATTTCGACCAACCATGGAGTGTTTGTCAAAGATGGTCAGCTCATCATGGATCCAATGCCGCTTTCTGAGCGGCTCGCTGGAACGATACGCGACATGGCCCTAGGAAAACATCTTCGCTGAGTGTAGCCAACGTGTGGACCTCTGACAAGGAGAAGCGCGGCGACAGCCGAGGCGGCAGTACCGAAGGACGGCCGCAGGCCACGACGCATCGAACGGTGGCACGGACGGTGGCACTGTCACTCAGACGAAGGCCGGCTCTCACGATGGGTCGGGAGTGTCACTCAGTGAGATCCAGGTGCCAGTCGTTCGCTCAGACGCTGCATGTCATGTCACCCGTCGGATCAAGCTCACCGTTCACGCTCACCCTCGTCACCGACCCGGTCCACTGTTCTGAGCACCGCGAGGGCGAGCATCTGGACCTGACAGCAAGAACACGACGCAGACCCTGAACTCAGGAATGGCGTGTGGGAAACACGTCAGAGTGACTCGTCTACCCAGCTCGACATCGGAACATGAGCGGATGCCGAAGCGTCTTCGGGCGCGGTGTGCGAAACCGCCTCGCCCTGCCACTGGGCGAACTTGGGCCTAGCCGATGCCCACCGGACTTGGCGTGTGAGCGCGGCGAGACCTTCCTGGGGACGTGCCCAGTAGAAAAGTGTCGGCGGTCACAGATAGGCTTGTTTACCATGAGTTTCGCTACACCAGACGGGTACCTGAAGGAGGCCCGAGCACTCCCGGTCGCCGGTGCGTCGGCGCGGCCGCGTATCCGACTGGTCGAGGACGCCCGAGAGGTCCCAGTCCTCGGTGGTGTCCGGAGTCCGCTGCCACTGGACTCGCTTTCGCCCCTCCGCTATCCCGGCTCGAAGCGGAAGCTCCTGCCTGCCCTTAGGCAGATCATTGAGGCCAACCATGACAGCCCGCTCGATCTCTTCGTTGAGCCCTTCTGCGGTGGCGCAAGCGTGTCCCTCGGCCTGTTGGAGCTGGGTGTCATCAAGCACGCTCTCATCGCTGATTTCGATCCGCTCATCGCAGCCTTTTGGATGGAGGCGACGGCGCGACCGGAGCAACTCGTCAGGGCCATGTACCGGCAGCCACCAACACTTGCCAACTGGGACAAATGGCGGGCAGCCCAACCTCGGAAGACGAGTCAAAGGGCATTGAAGTGCCTGTTCCTCAACCGAACTACATTCTCGGGAATCATCGGAGGCACTGCAGGCCCGATCGGTGGGCGCGCGCAGACCTCCGAGTACACGATTGACTGCAGATTCAACAAGGAACAGTTAGCGAAGCGGATTCGTCGCATCGGAGAGTTGGCGGCCGACGGAAGGCTGCTCACTCCTTCGGAAGGCACATGGCAGGATACCTTGCGGCTCGTTGATGGTTGGGCGGCAGATCTCGGTGCGAAGTCCGTGGTCATTTACCTCGATCCACCATACGTCGAGAAGGCGCATCACCTTTATGACCGGCCATTCTCTAGGACAGACCACGAGAACCTCGCGGCCAGCCTGCTTAATGAGCAGCGGCATTGGATTCTCTCATACGACAAAGTACCTCTTGTGCTCGGGCTTTACGGACACTTCGCCGACATTCATGAGTACTCGGTCCTCCATCATTACACCGTAAAGGGGCAGCGCGATGGGTCCGTTCCCGGACGCGAAGTGATCTTTACCAACCTCCCAACAGTCCCGGCTGACTCCTCTAGCCCTGAGCCCGCAAGAAAGGATGCCACTCGATGAGCATCGCAGAAACCGTAACCAACAGGGCAGGAGCGCGTACAACGCTCGCCTCAAAGATCAATGATGAGTGCGCCCACATCGGTGGTGTATACCGCCTTGACTACCACTCCGCGCTTGTGCTCACGGATGACTTCCGCAAGTCAGAGGCGGGCGGGGTCCCACAAGGCGGGTTCTTGCTTGCTGCGGCAGGAGTCAAGACAGGGGACGGGTTCATACTCGACGACCAGGAAATCATCCTGCTCCGAGTCCGGGAGACCGCCCCGCTCCCGAACGAGAGCGAGTTGGTCCAGACCCGGCTCGCTGTGGTGAGAGATGCCTCGGTGACTGGGCAAGGCTTCGACGAGGTCGCTGATGTCCTGACTCGCGGTGAACTCCAACAGTCAGCCTTCGATTGCGAGGTGCTGGGCACGTTCTATGAGTCCACCCAGGTGCCGGGACAAATCGAGTACGGTGCAGACATCGACAACGTCGTCTCATCGGCAAGATACCAAGTCTTCCTCCCGTCCACAGACGTTCTTTCTTGGCTTGCTTCCTACTCTGAGTCCGACGACACGTCGGACCGACTTCAGCTCGGAGTGGTCCGATTCGCATCCACACGCCGACGGGCACGAGAGGCACACGCCGATCAGGCCCCCGTGCATGTTCATGTCTCTGACTTCGTTGAGCGGAAGACAGCAGTGTTCGGCATGACCCGCACTGGCAAGTCCAACACGATCAAGACGCTGGTGACCGCTGTGTTCCAATACGGGCAGACACGCAACCAGCCAATTGGCCAACTCATCTTCGACCCCCAAGGTGAGTACGCCAACGTCAACGACCAGGACAAGACAGGTCTCCGACTGCTTGGCGACACCGCAGACGATGTGCGCGTGTACAAAGTCACGCCGAGCACGTCTGACCAACGGGAGCAGCCGCTTCGCCTGAACTTCCTCGACCCAGACTGCTTGCCAACAGTCTGGGAGATGATCCAGACGGAAGTGCTGAACAGCGCCTCAGCAGGCACCCAATACATGGCTGGCTTCCGCTCCATCAGCATGGACCCGCCACGCGAAGATGATTTCCAAGCGAAGAACCACTTCGAGCGCAACCGCCTCGCCGTGTTCGCATTGATCCACCGTTCAGGCATAACCGGCACGCTCACCGGTCTCTCAGTCACCCTGAGCAACGACTTGGTGTCGGAGTTGACCGCGTCCGGCTCACCGTTCGCTGGGCGCGTCACTGGACGCGGGAAGACCGCATTTGTCGACAAATCAGAGACTGCGAGCGAGCTTCTTGACTGGATAGCACAACGCCGCGAGACCCAGCGGAACTCGTCTTTTTCTGGGAACAAGTTGAGCGACTCGTGGGTCCGAGACCTCGATAGCGGGGAGCTTAGGGACCTCATTAGCGCCATGCAAGGCGGTGCCGCACGAGCCGCTATCAAGCGTCTGAAGTCTTTCCACGACGCCCACTCGCACGGCGACATCGGCGAAAAAGTCTGGAACGACATGCAGGAAGGCCGACTAGTCATCATCGACTTGTCCCAAGGAAACGACGTGGTTACCCGTGCCCTGTCCGACCGGATCGTGACCGTGCTGCTGGACCACGCAAGAGACAACTTCGCCAGCAACCAAACAGCGGTTCCTTTCCAGATCGTTGTAGAGGAAGCTCACAACCTCTTCGAACGCAACTCGAAAGCGGACGCTCTCATGAGTCCCTGGGTCAGGCTTTCGAAAGAAGCCGCGAAGTACAAGATCGGCATGATTTATGCCACTCAGGAGGTCTCCTCAGTGGATCAGCGGATTCTCTCCAACACCTCCAACTGGCTAGTCGCCCACCTCAACTCCGACAACGAGACACGGGAGTTGTCCCACTACTACGACTTCAAAGTCTGGGCGGACAGCCTCAGGAAGTGTGAGGACATCGGTTTCGTCAGAATGAAGACCTATTCGGGGAAGTTCATTGTCCCGATCCAAGTCGCTCTGTTCGACCATGCCATGATCAATGCAGCACGAAGCGCCGCAGGTCTTCCTCCAGTAGCCGAGGTCGACTGACGTGCCGTACCCCAACGAACGCGCAAACCGACTGGGCCATGTTCCAACTGTGAGCAACGTGGCTGTGCAAGAAGCATTCCAACGTTGGGTGATCACTACCGTACAACCTGGCGACTGCAGTACCATCGAGGCACTATGCCGGTCGCTCGACTCTTTGCCAGAGGGAGCCAACGCAGATCAGGTCTGCTTCTCAATCACCGTTGACGGGTCCGACCAGGAAGTCGAAGTCACCCGAGAGCACCCAACAGTCAAAGCTGGCTATCTTCGAGTAGCGGGGTCTTTCGTCGACCTCGAGAGCCTTGAGAAGGCGGGCCAAGGGCGGTTCGTCGACCCGACGATTCTCCGGAACGCACACCACGAGTCCTCCTTCGACGCAGCGTTGCCAGGGTCCGGCCTGGTAATCACAGGCTGCAGCGGTGTGGATACATGGCGGCAAGAAGTGACCCGCTTCCTTAGCGAGACGAAGTTCGACAGCGACTCTCCACGAACACTGGCAGATGCCATCCTGTCTGTGCACGGTCTGCCAGGCAAACCAGCCGCGAACATCGAGTTGAACACATGCCCGACATGCCGAACAGAGCGCAAAGACGGCATGACCATGACCGTTGATCTCGCGGGCGGCTCATGCTCACAGTGCGGTGCACCGCTCTACTTCGGCGATGTTCTCCGTAGCCACGAGGAGTACCAGCCGGAAGCGTCGAACCTGACTGCACTCTCACGGGTCATGACAGTCTCAGAGCGCCTCATGACCCTGAGCTTCATGGAACACTTCTTCGACTCCGCTGCGGCCGCCGAAGTCTTTAGGCGGACCATCTTCATCACCGATGGCCCCCTGGCTCTCTTCGGTACCATCGCGCCCCTACATCGGCGATTCCTGACCTATCACGAAACACTGGCCAGCTGGGGGAACTCGAAACAGATACACGCTCCCCTAGTCGTAGGGATCGAGAAGAGCGGACGGATGGCAGAGCATGCCTCGTTGGTCGCTGACTCAATCCCGCGCGGAAGCGTGATGATGCTTACCAGCGACTACATCAACCAGGTGACTGGTCGGCCACTGGGAAACAAGTACGGCGTCGACGAGTTCTACGGTCGACGTTTCATCTACCGCACGACTGCGGGCGCTCCGTTGGTCATCACTGTCCCGCCCAAACCTGGTGTCCTGCCCTACGGCGGGCCAGACTCCGAATCCTTCGACAGCTACCCGCTCCTGAGACCTGTGTGCGAGGTTCTAGATCGCGTACAGACCAGGCTCTACCCCAACGCAGTCATACCAGTTGCCCTCGCTCACTCGGCGGCCGCACTGCCTCTCGGCGTCGGCCACTCGGTACTGCGGGCCATGGCACAACGCGGTCTTGGGCTTCCTCAAGTCACACAACAACCGCGACACCCATCTGTAGGGTTCAACCGGTAGTAGCCAACCGAGCCACAAGACATACTGTCCTGCACCAGTGTTGGCGCGTACTCGCGACCGACGGACAACGCGGCAATCTCCGTGAGACTCGTCGACCTCATCACCATGGTGCGTGCGCACTTGAACTCGACTGACGCGAAGCGCTGAATGGTGGCGCTGGTTTGGGTTGTTGGCATCAGCCTGATCCAGGGCCGGGTGGCTGTCCCGGATGGAGACGATTTCTTTGCTACCCGACGATCACATGCAGTTCTTTGTCTCGGTTGAATCCCGACTGGGTTTGCCAGTTGATTCGCAACTTAAGGGGAACTTTGATCTTAGCTCGCATGCGAGTGCTGTGGAAGGTCGGCGCGCTCATGCTGCCGGAAACTGTTCCGAACTCAGACCATCCTCGCTTCTCACGCACAGTGCCAATCTCTGGAAGTGAGACTGCGAACTCGCCGCCGTTTCCGGGGCAATCTGCAGATCCCTCCACCGACCTCGCCACGCCTTCCCCGCTGATGGAGCACGATACCTTATAAGCGGTGTCGAGGCCCGTGTTCTTGATGAGCAGGGTCATCGTCTCCGCATTCCAATCGGTCTCCCAGTTGACTCGCGATTGCTCTTTCATCTGATCTATGCTTTGCTTCGCCAACTCGTTGGCCTCCTTGGCGGCTCGGTTGGCGTGCCGAGACTGCACAACGCCGACAAGCCCAAGTACTGTGCCGAGCGCGCTGACGCAGATTGCCACGATCACCCCGGCCCATTCCGCCGTCACGAGCCACACCTCCTCGACGTGCTGCCGCAAGACTTGACTGCTGCAGGACGACCAGGCCGTTGCATCACACTTAGCATTATCCGTCCTCAGAACGTTAACTCAGGCAGATCGGTCAGAGACTGGGATACCGCCACCAACTCCGCAAGGGTCGCAGACTTCATGATCCGGCTGCCCGCGTACATCTTGTACTCGACCCCGCTGGCGGTCGCCATCTCGGTCGCCGCTTCGGTCTTTGCCTTCACCAGGGCGCTGTCGATCTGATCGTCGCCTTTGACCTCGATGACCTCGTAGGTGTCGTCGGCCATCTTGGCGAGGAAGTCCGGGTAGTAGCTGCGGATGCGGCCGGACTCGGGGTCGTAGTACTGGATCAGGAAGTCGCCCTGGTTGGACGTGAACATGCCGGTGAAGTAGACCTCTTTGACCTGCCGGCTGCGAATGTACTGGAAGAAGCACTCGCGCTCAGGCTGGGAGTCGAAGCAGTAGGTGTCGGCGTGGAAGCTCTTCTGCCACACGTTCTCGACCCGCTCGTCGCTCTGTTTGACGACGAGTTCCGGTCGGGCGGAGAAGTCGTAAAAGCCGCGATCCTTGGGTTCCCGCAGGAGGACCAGTTCGCGGTCTTCCGACTTGACCTCGCTTGTGACCTCGAACAGCGCGTTGAAGATGGTCGGAATGATCACGTCGTAGAGGACTTCGTTGTACTGGTTCACTGTCTCAAGAACCAAGTCTGCGCCGTCCACCGATTCAACAAGGAGCCGGGACACCAGCAGGCATGACAGGTTGAGGTACCTGGCCACCTCGGCAGTGAGCGTGTAGAGGCTGTACCTGGTTTGGCTCCGTACGTCGTCAGCGCTCGCCTCGCTGACCTTCGCCGAACTGCCGATGCTCTTCTGCTCGTAGACTGTCGCCGCATACCGGGACAGGTCGGCATCGACCAACCCGAAGTCCACTGAGGCGGGGGGCTCCTTCTCCAGCAACGAGTACTCGCGCCAGATGCGCTTGAGGGTGATCGTCCGTGGCGGTGGCAACACCCGCACTTCGTAGCGCCGCCGATCAGACGGCTTGTTCCCCATCTCGCTGATCTCCATGTTGAAGTTCTTGGATAGTTCAGCATCAAGCGTGTCGTAGTTCTCCTTAGAAAGAAAAACGCTCGCGGTCTGCTGCTCATCAGTGATCTGTCGTAGACACCGCATGGTCGCCTGGAGAACAAACACCTTCGACTTTGGACTCCTGAACAGCGCCACCCCGAACAGCGACCGGCAGTTCCAGCCTTCCCGCCCTTTGCCCACCAGTATGAGGAACTGCTTCTGACTCCCTTGAGTCCCCTCCACGTCGAGGTTGTTGAAGTCACGAATGTCCTGGTCCTTGGTCAGCTTCGTGTCGCCGACGTTGATCAGGATCGACGAGAGCGGTATCCCCAGCTCAGCCAAGATACGCTCCACAGCGGGGCGGACCTCCTGGTCAGCCTCCTCGACGGTTGAGGCGAAGATGGCGAGCTTGGGTGGAAGGCCTTCAAAGAGACCTCCGCCGTAGCGGTCCCAGAATCGCACGATGACGGCGCGTAGGAAATCTTCGCTCTTCACATTCTCGAAGGCTGTCAGGTCGGCGTCCTTCAGATACCCCTCTTTGATCGACTCGCGCAACCCGTATGCGTAGACCACCTCGGGCAGAAGCTGACGGTTGACGTAGGGAGTGCCGGTGAAGTTGTAGCAGGCGACAATCGATGTGCTCGCGGCCAGCATGTTGATGGTGTCCCGAAGGCTCGTCTTCCTGCCGCTGGCAGACCTAATCTGTTTCTCAAGGTCAGCGCCGAAGAGGTGGTGCGCCTCGTCCACGTACACTCCTAGCTGCGGCAGACGGCAAAGCTTCTTGAACCGCTGGTTGTCCAGTAGAGAGGCGTCATCGAAAACGTCGCCGTCTTCATCGTCGCCACCATAGACCTGAGCCAGCAACGACCCCGCGCTGAACAGCACCTCCGCAGGAGTGTCAGCCTTCCGCTTGCGCTTGACGATGATCTTCTGAGTGTTCGAGATGATTATGTTGAAGTCGGAACCGTCCAGGGTCTGGAGGCTCGTGCCAGCTTCTTCGAGGAAGTGGAACCTGATGTTGGCATCAAGCACCCTGGCGTACTCGGGTGGCACCACCTTGGATTTGTCGAACGTCATGATTTCACGCAGCGACTCCAGGACCGTCCGATCCGGGGCGAAAACCAGCGCGTTGTGGCAGAAGCGCTCGTCCTTCGGGAACTGCCGGGCCAGGAGGAACTCGTAGAAAATGCAGGTCGCCATCAAGATCGTCTTGCCCAATCCCATCGTCAGGGCGTAGATGTAGTTCGGGTAGTCCTCCTTGTATCGCTTCATCTGCGCGAAGACGGTGTCCATAGTCTTCTCTACCGCGCTGTCGAACAGAGCACCCTGACCGGCTTTGTCGACCGCGTAGTAGGAAGCGCCGTCGAAGTTGCCCGTGTGGCTGCGCCATTCCTCGAACATTTCGAAGACCTGCGGGTTGCCGAGGAACTCTTTGATGAACACGTACATCTCCAGCGCCTCGAACTGGGGCCTCCGCAGGAACGCACTCGGGTTCTCGTCCCGGTCGTTGTAGGCCAGGAACTTCTTTGTCAGACCGTTGTATCTGGAGCGAATCTTGCCGCGATTGTGCTGATAGAAGTACAGAAGCTGCCGGTAGAAGGCGAAATGCTGGTCAACTGACTCCACCATCACTGAACCTCGATCTCCAGCGATTCGGAGAGAAGGTCAGTGATCTTGACACGGATCGTCCCTGCGCTGTCTGGCACTGGATAGATTCCAGCAACAAGGTCGCTCTTTGAAGGAATGTCAGCGACAGCTGGCTGGAGCACCACGCCGTCGAAGTTCCAGTCGATCATCACCGACTCGACCAGTTGCCGCCAATCCTCCACGTGCTCCTTCTGGAGCGAAAGCTTCTGCATCAGGTTCAACGGGTAGAAGTGACGGATGACAAGCTTGCCGCCCTCTACGACCACCTCAGCTTCCGCCTCGCGTTTGAGTTGGAGGTCACCCCGGTCACGCAGAACATCGACGATCTCAATATCGAGCTTGAATGCCGATAGATCAGCTTGTAGGGAAGCTGCCAGATCAGGCTCATGCCCCATGCAAACAATAGTGATCCGCTCAACCGGCTGGTTCGGGTTCGCTTCCTTGCGCTGCTCATACACCTTGTACGGCAGATTCGCCTTCAGCTCTTCCAGATCGGCCTTCGTGGCGATCCGGTTCACCGGCATGATCTTCACTATCCGCCCGTGCAACTCGCCGTCCCAGACACTGCTTTCCGGGAACGGCTGAATCTCCAGCGCCTGAATCAGCAGGTCCCGCGCTTCCAGAGGGTTGCGGAAGAAGTCGTAGTTGTTGACATTCCAGACCTCGAACCCTGGTGAACCTTGCGGCTCGTCATCATTTTGAGCATCGTCGAGGGTGGGAGCTTGTGCGGATTCGCTGGCAGCATCCAACAGGCCGATAAGCCTCTTCGTTGTGGTTTGTACAGCGCCGAGATTGATGTCCGCACCGATGAACCTTCGGCCAAGTTTCATTGCTACTGCCTGTGTGGTACCGCTTCCCATGAAACAGTCAAACACCAAATCGCCGGGTGATGACGACGCCTCGATAATGCGGCTGAGAAGCGCTTCTGGTTTTTGCGTTGGGTACCCAACCGACTCGATAGCTTGGGAATTGATTGGAAAGACGTCAACCCAAATATCGTCAACGATGTCTCCCTGCATTTCATCCAGATACTGCACCTTTTCGGGCGTTCCTCTGCTAGTGAATCGTATTCGCCCGGCTGCAAGCGCTTCGTCGATTCGTTCCTGTGACCATATCCAATGCCGTCCCGGCGGAGGCGCAATCTCCCTGTCACCAAACCATCGACTTGGACCCTGGCCACTCTGAATCAGCGAGACACCTCTGAACAACCGGCCATTCGGATCAGGCTTGTAATGACTCTTAATGTACTTCGGGTCAAATGGCTTGTATACGTTGATGAACCGGGCTGTTGGTCCCTTCGTGTAGAAGAAAACCGAATCGTGGACCGGCCCAAAACCAACGGCTTGCGCCTTTGTGGTACGAATCTTCTGCCACACAATCTCATTCCTGAATTGTGAAGGTCCAAATACCTCATCCATTAGCATCCGCAGGTGATGACTCTTGTGCCAATCGCAGTGCAGGTAGATGCTGCCGGTGTCAGCAAGCAGTTCTCGCAGAATTATTAGCCGCTCGTACATGAACTGGAGATACTCGTCATTTGTCCAAATGTCTCCGTATTGCTTCTCTTCAAACGCAGACGAGTCTGACGCCGCTGCTGTTCCTTGCAGGGCGATTCTCTTCTTGTAGTCGGCCTTGGAGTCAAAGGGCGGGTCGATGTAGATGAGGTCGATCTTCCCTCGGAACTCTTTGAGGAGGTGGCTCATGACTTGGAGGTTGTCGCCCCAGTAGATGCGGTTGATCCAGCCGTCGACGTCCTCACCGTAGCGTTCACGTAGCTGCGCCGGGTAGTAGAGGGTTGACCGATAGGGGCGCTTGCCGGTCCACCGTAGCTCGGGGAATCCCTTGATGGTGGGGCGGTCCTCGAACTCGAAGGAGAGTTGTTCGCTCATCTACTTGATCCTCCTATCGCGGTTCGGCAGTAGAACCGGAAGTCGCAGTTTTCGCAGGTTTTGGGGGACGCTGCGGTGTGGCAGAAGTCCTTGGCCAGGATGTGGTGGACGGTCTCGTCGAAAACCTGGGCGGTGGCTTCGACGGCTGTGGTGCTGTAGGGCCAGGTGATGGTGGGCACTCCATCAGACTCACCGGTGTAGTAGAGGTGGAGCTTGGAGACCTTCTGCCCGTAGCGCTGCTCGACAAGGTGGGCGTAGATGTGGAGCTGACGGCGGTACCTCCCCAGCCGCTCGGCGTCTGAAACCAGGTCGGGTTTGCGTTCGGCTTTGAAGTCAACCAACTCGACCGTGTCGCCTTCGCCTTTGATGAGGTCGATGGTGCCTTCGATGATGTAGTCGGGCTTGACGAGGCTGACGTCGACCTCGGCCTGCTTGATCAGATCCCAGCGGCCGTCTTGCCGGTCGGCATAGGCCAGCACTTGCTTGAGCGCGGCCAGGCGGGCGGGTTCGGCGAGGTAGCTGCGTTCCCGCTGGATGAGGGAGGCGTAGTTGGCGTCGAACCAGGCGGCGATGTTGTCCGGCGTGATCTGGGTTTCCTCGCCCCGGATGGCGGCGCGGTGGATGTCCTCGATGGTCTGGTGGACGAGCGTTCCGAAGAGCATCGTGCTGATGCGGACAGGTGCGAAAGCGAGTTCTCGATAGAACTTGTATTGCAGGGAGCAGGTCTCGTAGACGGCGATGTGCGAGGTGAAAGAGAAGGCTTCTTTCAGGTTCACGTCTTTGACGGTGCTGAAGGTGAACTCGCCGAGGTCAAGCGTGGAGGCATCGGGCAGTTGGTCGAAGGGTGCGGCGAAGTACTTGCTTGGTACGCGGGCCGTCCTGTTGCAGGTGAGGACGAGGAGGTCTTGGGCGCGCGAGAAGGCGGTGTAGTAGAGCCGCCAGAAGTCGAAGAACTTCATCTGGTCGTGCGGTTCGAAGGGCGGGCGTTTGAAGTAGCGCTGCTCGATCTCCTGCATCAGCGCGGTGCCTTGGCTGCGCGGCACCGAGGCCAGGGAGTCGACGATGACGATGGGGAATTCCATGCCCTTGGACTGGTGGATCGTCAGGAAGGAGACGCAGCCGCTGGGCGCGTACTCGGCGTCGTCCTCATACTCGCCGATCCCGCCGTCCCGGAGTAGGCGCAGGTAGAGGTTGAACAGCCGCTCGGTGTCTCTGGCCAGGTACTTGGCGTTGAACACGTCGATCCGGTGCAGGCACTCGAACTTGCCGAGGATCTGGGTTAGCAGGCCGAGGTTCCGCACGGCGCGGGTGTCGACCACGTCGCCGGAGATGTCGGTGTCGAGGGTGGAGCGGAACGGCTCGAACTCCATCAGTTGGTAGAACAACCCGGAGTAGGCGTAGTCGGTGGTGCCGACCAGTCCGAGGTGTGCTTTTCCCCGGCGGCGGACCCACTTCAGCAGGTCTTTGTGTTCGGGCTGGCTGAGCACCTTGTTGGCGGTCTCGACGCATTCCAGCAGATAGGTGGCGTCCAACACCGGCAGGTTGGGGAACTCCTGAGTCTCGATCCTGCGGATGTGATCGGGAAGCGTCAGGAGGAGACACCCCAGCGCCGTGCGGACTTCGGTCCGCTCGAAGAACATGCCCGAGCGGGGCGAGTAGACATTGATCCCATGCGCCTCCATGAACGCGGCCAACGCGGTGACACGTTCGTGTTTGACGGAGTTGAACAGGAAGGCGATCTGGTTGTAGTCGGTCAGCTTGCCTGACGCCCACAGCGCCTCGATGAAGGCTACGAGGTGCTGCTGCCATTCGCGTTCGTCAAACTCCGCCTCCAGCCGAACGACGGCCTTGCTCTCCAGGGTCGTGGGTGTTTCTGCTTCGAGGGTTTTCTCGTGGCGGAAGTCGCGCCAGTCGAACGCGAACTTGGCTCCTTTGGTGGTGGCCATCCACTCGTTGTAGAAGTCGACGATGTCGGAGTTGGAGCGATAGTTGATTTTCAGCTGGATCGCGTGGCCCTGGAACTGGAGGATGTTGCGGATCGTGGCCCCCCGGAACCGATAGAGGCCCTGGTCGTCGTCACCGACCACGCAGATGTTCTTCCGCTCGCCGCCCAGAAGGAAGACGATCTGCTCTTGGATGTAGTTCGTGTCCTGGTACTCGTCCACCATGAGGTAGCGAACGCGGTCCTGGAGCGTGGCCAGCACATCGGGGTGCGTCGTCAGCAGGTGGTAGGCCTCAGTCTGCAACCCGGAGAAGTCCACCAGATTCTCCTCGGCAAGAATCGCCTGATACTTCGCCAGCACCCGCTCCAACGCCGCGATCTTCGGATCAGAATCAGCGATCAGCGTGGCCGGTTCGACGAGTTCCTCTGCCAGTGTGTTGACCATCTGCCCGATCTGACTGGACTGCCGCCACGCCCCAGCAGGCTTGTCAAACAGGTCATCGAAGCCGTCGAGCGCCCGGAAGCGGTGGATGCTTTGGAAGATCAGGTAGGACTGGTCGAAGCCGTCGAGGGTTCGGAAGTTCTTGCGCAGGCGGCTGTACTCGAGGTTCTCCTTGATGATCCGAAGGCACAGCGAGTGGAACGTGCCGATGTACATCTCGTTCAGGTTGACGCTGATGCCACGGGTCGCCAGCTCGTTCGTGATCCGGGTGACCAGTTCCTTGGCGGCCTTCTCCGTGAACGTCGTCATCAGAATCTGCTCAGGGGCGACGCCCCGCTCCTGGATCAGGTAGATAGCCCTCATCACGAGCGTGAACGTCTTGCCCGTGCCCGGCCCGGCGGTGACGAGCACCGGGCCGTCCACCGTCGAGATCGCCTCACGCTGCTGCTCGTTAGCCGGTCCGAAGTCAAACACCGGCCACCTCCCGGCCCGAGGAGCGCGCCCCGGAGTCCGTCGCGGTCAGCAGAGCCGCGCGACTGGGCTGCGACCGACGGGCGTTTCGGCGCACTGTGGCTCCGACGGAGAACTTCATGTCATCTATTGTCCCGTGTCCCACCGAAACTTCGGGCATGCCATGCCGCTGACCAGCCAGGACGCCGCTGCGGCTAGGGCGGATACGCGGGGGGTATGGCGGGATCAGCGTGGCGCTGGCCTGGGAGAATAGAGGTATGCCCAGGGCGAGTGCTGCCCCGGCTGGGCCGTCGAGGCGGCATGTTGTTGTCGAACCGGGGGTGCCGTTCTGCGCGCACTCCCAGGGGCTTCGCCATGCCCTGCTCCCGGCAGCGTTCGACTGGGCCGAGATCCTCATCGTGCGCGACGGCACCGGACGGGTGCGCCACCGCGACGAACCGGTGGTTGACCATGTCAAGCCCGGCTCGGTGGTCGTGCTGATGCCCGACGTTCCCTGCGGTGTCGAACCCGAGGGCCTCATGCGGATCACGAGCGTGTTCCTCTCGGAGGAGTTCCTGCGCAGCCTGGTCCGGCTGCAGACGTTCCCACCGGTCCGTGACGACGCCACCGCCGACGTGGTCCTGCAGTGGGTCTACCCGAGGCCATCCCAGGTCGTCCTGCTGGAGAAGGCCATCCGGGATGCCGTCTTCGTCGCTGCCGCTCACCTGGCGGAGTTAACCGACATGCGTCGGTTGATGGCCGACTACTACCGGGCGTCGCGGCTGTTGTACAGCGTGCTGGAGTTGGTCGTGCCACTGCTGGCCAGAAGCCGGGACGGCGACCCGCTCGCGCACGGCGAACTGACCGAGCGGGCATCACTGGCGTCCACACGGGTGTTGCGGCCACTGGACGACACGGTGCGCCAGGCCCGGCAGGTGATCCGCGAGCACTACCGCGAGCCGATGCTGCTGGAGGACTTGGCGGCGGCGGTGCATGTGTCGTCTCGGCATTTGTCGCGGTTGTTCACCGATGCGATGGGCAAGACGCCGTTGGTATATCGGGATGCGCTGCGGGTGCAGCACATGATCCGCCTGCTGGTCGCCACGGCCACACCTGTCGGGGTGATCACTGCCGCCATGGGCTGGGAGGGCGAGGATCAGGCGGTTCGGGTGTTCCGCGACGCGGTCGGCATGACGCCGCGCGACTACCGGGTCAGGTTCGCCCGCCAGGGTGCCGGGTGGGCTGAACCCGCGTATCTGGACAGAAAACCCGCAGATCTGGACACGTTCGAGCAGTATGCCTTCCGATCCGGCGGCGCCGCCGGTTAAGTGGTGGGACGCGTCGCACACCGACAGTCCCGTCTTTCGAAGTTCGGGGTGCGCCGCGCACCTGATGGGCATCAGCCCAGCAGAAACGCGGAAGGCGACCCATGGCATTACCGGCATCCGGTCATATCCACCCGACGACCGTCGACGTGGCAGCGATCCTCGCCCGCCCCCAGGAGTTGTCTCCACGCGGGGCGGCGTTGGCGTTCGCGCGCTCCGGTCTGCCCGTGTTCCCGTGCCTGCCTGGCAGGAAGACGCCGCTGACCAGGCATGGGTTCCTCGATGCCACTGCCAGCCTGCGTCAGGTCGAGTCCTGGTGGGGCCGGTGGCCGGACGCGAACCTGGGCTTGCCGACCGGGCCGATGTCAGGTGTCGATGTGATCGACATTGATGTCCGCCCGACCGGTGACGGCTATGCCGTCTTCGACCGGGTTGAGCGTCAGATCGGCGCGGACGGTTGGGCGGCGCGGGTGACGACGCCGTCGGGTGGCACCCACCTCTACTACCCAGCCGACCCAGGGCGTCCGCAGTCGTCGTGGGCGTGCGGGAGCGCGCATGTGGACTTCCGGGGTACGGGCGGCTACATCATCGTCCCGCCCTCCGCCGTACAGATCGGCGGCCAGCCGGGGTCCTACCGGCTGACTGGCACGCAGGCTGATCCGCGTCCGGTCGACGCCAAACGGCTGCGTGACGCACTCGACCCGGTCCAGGCCAGCCGACGACTTGCCGGTCAGATCATCCGCCGTTCGAGCGGTACGGACACGTCGAGGCTGGCGTCGTGGGTCGCGGGCCGTCCCGAAGGCGAGCGTAACCAGGGCTTGTTCTGGGCTGCCTGCCGTCTGGCCGAGACCGGCCATGACCGCGACACGACGCTGTCCGTGCTGGCTGCCGCCGCCCAGGACGCGGGCCTTCTCGACCGCGAAATCTGCACCACCGTCACCTCCGCGTACCGCCACGCCCACCCGGCCACCAGCGCCAGCAGCCCACCAACGGCTCCAGCCATGACTGCCGTCCCAATGCGCGAGGCGGTGGCTCTATGACGGCGCGGTCGAGTCGTCCGGCGTTCCGGTGGGTGGCTGCTGTCGGCATCGTCGGCACCGTTGCCCTGGCGGCGGGAGCGTTCTCGCTGTCATTCACCTCGCTGATGCACCTGGCACTGCGGTCGGGGATCGACCCGGCCCAGGCGTGGGAATGGCCGCTGATCGTCGACGGCATGATCATCGTCGCCACCCTCGGCGTCGTCGCCAGGGCAGGACGGCCCGGCACCGGGTTCGCCTGGCTACTCCTGGTCGCCGGAGCCGCCACGTCAATCATCGGGAACGCGTTGCAAGCCGCCCGGTTGCCGACTCAGGAGCCAACGTGGATCGCCGTCGGGGTAGCCACGATCCCGCCGTCGAACGCCGCGCCTTGGAGACGCAGAAGACCCGGCTGGAGAACGCCGAAACCAAGCTCATCCAACTGTTCTACGACGACGCGATCACCATGCCCGCCCTGAAGAAAGAACAGAAGAAAGTTGCCGACCAGCTCGCCGAAGTCAACGACCGCCTTGACTCCTACAAGGCCGGATGCGCCGACGCCCGTCTCCGCGTCCAGGCGTACCTCGCCTTGGCTGCGCACTGCCACCGCATCTACGAGATCTCCGACGACCCGAAGAAGCGCCAGATCAACCAGGCGTTCTTCACAAAGATCAAGTTGACCGAAGACCACCGCATCGAAACCGAGTACACCGGCGTGGTCGAAACCATCCTCGATCCAGCCAACCGGCTCCACGCCGACTACTGGCAACGCCACCAGCAACTCCACCCAGCCATCCTGGGAGAAGACGCGCTCACCGAAGACGACCTGGGCAGGTCACTGTTTCGAGTAAGCGAACTTTGGTGGAGCATAGGGGACTCGAACCCCTGACTTCGACCTTGCAAAGGTCGCACTCTACCAGCTGAGTTAATGCCCCGAGTACCCACAGCGGTCCGAGAGCCAACCCGGAACAGCGATCCATGCTCCAAGCCGGGGTACCCACCGCGGGCAACGAGATTCTATCTTAGGCAACCAAACAACAAGGACCAAATCAGGCCATCGTTATCAAGATGTTATCATCAGGAACTAGGTGACGTACTAGTCCTCCTGAACGCAACAATCACAACCAGGGGAAGGCACCTTCGACAAAGCCTCATCCCATAGGCGACGTGCCTCTGACTGCTTCTGGCTCACGACATAGGCCGCAAAACCCAGACCAGCCACGATGAGCAGTACGTACAAGAGTTTCTTCATGTTCCCAGTGTCTCATGCAAATCAGGATGGCTCAAGAGAACGACCCAACCCACCGATCTGGTGAAAAGTATTTGACTGACAAAAGGCAAGAGAAATGCCAAAACGAAAACGATCGACAACACTGCGACAACACCGTGGAGACATCGAGTGATCGTTAGCCAACATTCAGAAAACACATGAGCCGTCATGGACACCACCTACCCATGGTTCGTCAACTCTTTGGGCAACAGTGACAGACAAGAGTTGTGTCTAAGAACAAGGAGGTACCATGTCCCCATCAGTCACAACTATTGACCAGTTCTTGCCGATCATCAGCAATGAACCACCAGGAGTCATATCCCAGCGGCTCAATCAGGAATGGGAAGAATATGCCCAGCACCCCCCAACATGGTTGTCGAGTGCTTCCACCCTCCACCAGATCCTCAACAGTATTCGACACGATCCCGATCACGTACTGACAGAACTCCTCACCGCCTGCCAAGACGGCCACGTCCTTGCCGGGCGCACGATCATCCAAGCACTCCTCCCCAAGATCATTTTGATGTCAACAGCCAACCCTTTCCCGCCGGTGGAACACATTCTGTCTGCTCTGTGGATTCGTATCGCGCACTATCCGCTCACCAAGAGACCCCACTCCATCGCAGCTAACCTCGTTTTAGATGCTCGCAAAGACGCGGTAGCCGAATGTCGCTCGCGCGTGATCATCCCGGTGAATAGTCCAACCACCGTCCACGATGACAACCAGATCAACCAGGAGCATGTTCACACCATCATCGACCTCGCGCGCCACATGGAATTGGCTACCGCACAATCGCTGAATATCCTGGAGAAGGTCTATCTCGATGGTTTACCTAGTGCGCGTGTGGCCGAGTTGTTCACCATGACCCCTGCAGCAGTACGGCGTCGAGTGTCCGACACGGTACGCCGTCTGCGTGAAAATCGCCACCTGTTCGATGACCTGGTTTTCAACTAGAGGGACAGTCAGCGGGGCTGGGACAGTGTGGCCACGACTGTATATCAGCAATCATGCACCTGGGGTATACTCGGGCGGGTAAATTGACTCCTGGTCATTATCATCATGAAGTGAGGGTACACGCTATGAAGTTGAGGAAACTGGTTGTCCTCGTTGCTGGGTTTGCTGTGGCGACTGCCCTGGGTGGGTGCTCCCTGCTTGGGCTCACCGACCATCGTGACCCCGATGGTCACATCACAGCCTCCACGAATGTGAACCCTTTTGCTTTGCGTGTCGGTGACTGTCTGATCACCGTCAACCTGGATTCCAATGTGGCCACCCTGCCTGTGGTTCCCTGCAGCGATGCTCACAATGCAGAGGTCTTCCACATGTTTGATCTACCCGACGGTGCTTTCGATGAACCTGCAATCAGGGATGCCGCCGACACCGTCTGCTACCAGGTGGTCGAGGAGTACGTTGGTCCGCGCTATTATGCAGTCTCATCGGGTGGGCTGAAGGTGTTCTTCTTCATCCCCTCAGCTGCCTCCTGGGACAACGGTGACCGGTCAGTGAGTTGCTTGGCTGCCACAGTGTCCGACGAAACCGAGCTCACCAGCTCCATCCGTGGTCAAGGCGCCTAGCCTCACCAATAAATAAAGTCGGTGGTGCTCATCAAGAAACCATGGTGCGTACTCACATCCCAACACAACACTGCACCATCTTGGCTTCGGCAAGCGATAGCGCCCATGTTGGCGACCTGACCGTCCTTTAATGTTGGAATAGTGAGCCCTTCAGCGCGACTTGAACCCCAGGGGGCAACATCGCTGTGCCATTGGCCACTGACCTTCCCATCCATGATGACAGGTTCCACGGTTCCACCGGTGACAGGTTCCGGCGGTGTGACATCCTTGGGCAGTACCCACGTCTTTTCGGTCGATTCACACATCACCATCCCAGTAGCGTAAGCATCCGCGGTGCAGCCGATCTTTCCGTTCGGCAACGAGAATTGAACGTACGTGGCGTACTGGCCGTTCACCTTCGGATTGGTTGCTCCCCGAGGCATACCCTCGCACACGATCTCATCAACACCATGGGGGATATACACCCCACTTTGACACTTGGTGAGCTGGCCAGAACTAACCGAAGCCCCCGCATCCTTGAGAGTCGCAATATTGGATTCCACAGTGTCGATCATTGCTTGTCGCTCCATGACGCTCAGGGAGGCATGAGTCTGCGTCGCTGTTGTAATAGCTTCCGCCAAACTAGTACGAACAGTTTCGTCGCTCACCAAACCCTCAGAGTCATCTAGGATTTTTTGGGCAGCATCGATAGCCTCCTGGAGGGCTTCACCAAAGAACTCCCGACGAGACTCATCGACTTTTCCTGTGGCCGCCACCAAGGTCTCAGTTGCCTGAACAACAGTCGCTGTTTCCTCACTCATCGCCGTGATTTGTTCACGGATCTCCTTCTTGGTCCCAGCCTTCTCATCCGGCATACTGATGAAAGTCTTGGCCACCTCAATGGCATCAGGCAACGCCTCATGGACCTCTGGGTCCTTCACCTTGTCAGCTTCCGTGATTTCGAAAGAATCCGTGGCATCACTAATAGCCTCAGCCAAATCATTTTGGGCCCCCACAAACGCCGCAAAAGTTGTGTCGTACTCATTGTTCAGCATTCGCGGTTGAACAATGAGGAAAATGACCGCCAAAGCGATCGCAGCCAGCCCAACAACACCACCACCAATAGAAGCAAGCAGGATCATCCTCTTTTTGCGTGAAGCATCATCATCGGAATCATCAACACGATCCAGCCCAATCCCTGGCAGTGGTTTGTCGTCGTCCGGTGAAGAACCCCAAGATGGTGACCCATCAGGGCTCATCACTTTCGTTGGATCGCCCATCACCGTCGTTGGGTCATCAGTGAAACTGGGTCCTGGAGTCGCCACTGTGGTGGTCGCCTCTGGGCTCATCACTTGGGTGGCAGGCTCCATCCCTCGTTGAGCAATAGCCTCGCGAACAGCATCATCACCGTACTGGGAAAGATAGTCCAACAACCCAGGGTAGGTGTTCGGGTGCCTGGCTACCTCCACCCACAGATCACGGTGGTGAGTGGTTATCGCCAGAAGATCCTCCTCGGTGGTATACGGATCCTCCAAGGCGGCCATGGCTGCGTAGCGGTCGTCGATCACACTCACGATCGTACTCCTTACTTTCCTTGTCCTTGGACACTCGAGGTGAGCTCACTGCGTTCCGACAGGGCATAGGCTAGACAACTTATCGTACGATCACCTTGATCCCAGGAATTCTCCGACGGCGAAAAGTATGTCAACCCGAGACCCCTCGAGGAAACAAATCCATGGCGTGGTCCCACATAGTCGAGCATAGCCTGAGTGCACGTCTTTTTGGCTACATCCTCGATGGCGCCGGCAGAAAACGTCGCCTCGGAACTAGTAAACACATGAATAATCTCCGCATCGTGTGGCTGGGTGCACGCCACCCGAGGAACAGTCTTGAAAGCCCCATCGAGGTTTTTGATGATCAGGCAATCCCCCACACTCAGTGATGCCACATCGACCCCACCCTTGGTGACCGCGACAATGTCGCCAACCTGGGTGTCGATTTGGCTGACCATGTCGCGTACCTCAATAACGGCAGTATTCAACTCATTGACTTGTTGACGAATCTCTTTGGTTTTCTCCGCCATATCAGGCGCGGGGGCGAGCAGCTCCTTCCCCTGGTCGATGAGGGAAGCCAAATCTGTTAGTACAGAAGGATCATCGAGTTGCTCAACAGTGGTGTTCTGGTGAACCTCAGCTGCATCACGCAAGGAAGCATTCAGCGACTCCTGGGCTGTCACATATTTTGCTTCCGCCTGGTTAAAGTCCAGCTCAGCTTGGGAATGCCATTGGCGTGGCTGCAGAACCACCGCCGCGAAGATAGTGATACCCAAGACAATGATTGCTGTGACACCACCAATGATGAGAAAAGATCTCCTGGACCCATGGTGGGGATCGGTCGTCTCAGTCTCAGGCTCCACAGCAAACCTGGCCTGCGGTTGAGGACGTCTCACAATGTCTCCTTGTCGGGCGCACCCCCGTACGCTCGGTAAAAGAATACCTTCTTGGGGTGATGTGCGTCGTTTCGTGGCTGTATTGTTACCCGATCACCAGGACATGACCCCGGCCTTGCTGGCCCTAAAACCATGGTGGGATTTCACGTCCCAACACACCACACCCTTCTGGGTGCTCAGGCAAGCCACGGAACCAAAATCGGCGACCTTACCATCCTCCAGGACAGGGGCCTTCACCCCATTCGATTGGTTGCTCGCCCACGGTTGGGTGCCTTGGGAGCTTCTGCCGACCACACCATCACCAGAGATACCAATGTGGCAGGTGGCGGAGCTGTAGCAGTCATTGGACACTCCACCGGGGAAATTCCAGTTACGATCGGGGATCTCACAGATCATGGTCCCGTTGGTGAAAGCATCCTTGGTGCAACCCATATCACCGGAAGGCATCGTGAATTGGACCTTGTTGCCTGCCCGGGGAACACTAGCCCCACTGGGCATCCCCCCACACACCATGGAATTGACTCCCGCAGGAACAATCGTGCCGTTATCGCACTTGGATTTCTTCACCTCGCTGACAGCATCAGAGGCTGCTTGCAGGGTCGCCTTGTGGGTTTCCAGCATGGCTAGCACTGCCGCATGATCAGAAGAATCAACGCTGTCCATCGCCTGCTGGGCTGCGTTAATCGCCTCAAGCAGATCTGGGCGTACTGCGTCATTATCAACCAGTCCCTCTGATTCCTCATAGAGGGTACGGGCCTGGTTGAGGATCTCGGTCATGGTCGCCAACCCGATCTGGGCCCGGTTTGAGGACACCGCGGAGGTCGCATGACCAAGTTTGGCGGTCATAGACAACACCTGCTCGGTACGCATGTTGAGGGTGTCTGTTTGGGCGCGAATCTCCTTGGTTGTTGAAGCCATCTCGGGGGCGATGCCCAAGTAATCTTTGGCTTCTGTGACAACTGAATCCAAAGAAGAAAGAAGCTCAGGGTTGTCCACATCCTCTTCCGTGGTGGACTCCAAGATGGCATCACCTTGGGCTATGGCTGTCCTCATCTCTTGTTGGGCAGTGGTGTAGTGATTCGAAGCAGTATCGAAATCCGCTCTGGCTTGATAGGGGAGCAGCACCAAGAAAACCAGTGCGAGCACCAAAGCAAGAAAGACAGCGACCAGACCAATCAAGAGAGGGGTTTTTGACTTCTTTTTGCCTGTGGCTTTCTTAGATTTCTTGACTGGCTTGGTTGGCTTGTCTTTCTTGTCACCATCATTTTCGTCGCGGGCAGTCTCATCATCCTCGTCAAGATCGCTGTCTTTAGGCAAGGACTCTTTCACCGGGGAGGACGGTTCATCGTCGTCCCAGTCGTCAAAATCGCCGTCGGTATCGATTGTGGTGGCGGGCAATCGTAGATCATCCACATCATTGAAATCTTTATCATCATCAAGCAAGTCATCAATGCTGACTGTGAGAAGATCATCGACATCCTCAACCGGTGTTGTCACCTTGGGTGGTGAATATCGCTTGCGTGGGGCGGGTTTCCCTGTCTCAATGTTGCCGAGATAGGCATCAATGCGGTCCAAGGATTCCTTGAGTTCATCAGTGGAATCCTTGCGGGTAACCCGGTACTCTGCTGGGTCATTCCAATTCTGGAGGATCTCATCGAGGGCTGATTCAATATCTTTGCCGGGCGCGAGGCGGGCGGGTCTCCTCGGTGGCACAGTGGATCGGGTTTCTTCAGTGGTACGGCGAACTGGCGTTGGGCGACGTACCTCATCGGTGTCGCGTAGCCGAGAAGGGCGCTCGACACGTGGACGCTCAGGCAAGGGATCAATGTCGCGGCGAGTTTCCCTCAACCGCTCGGTGGTCGATGTAGGGGTCGGGCTGGAAGTGCTGGAAGTATGGCCAGCGTTCGCCAAGTCTTTGAGTTTTGCCTCAGCATTCTTGTGGGTGGCCGCCCTGCCCATCAGGTCAGGATGAGCCGCGGCGATAGCCATGAGCTCTTCACCTGTGGTGTGTGGTTGTCTCAGAGCTGCCAGAGCTGCCCCGCGAAGTTGCATATCACGCACATCTGCTCCTCAAAATCTTGGGTTTCATCGATTCGCCATCTCCCCCAACGATGCCCATCCTACGGCAGATGCCAGTCTATTGTGTTACAGTCATCGCCACCAAGTCGCCAGAGACATCGTTGAGAACCACTCGAGGTTTCTCCCCGGTGGGGTTTCGTGGAAGAGGTGATCCGGTGGGCATCACAGCGGTCTCACCAGGAAGAGGTGGAAATCGCAGGGGCGCTGGGCAGGGTATGCTGAGGGGTGATGTATGTCACCTCCCACCCCTGGCGAGTGATTCGACATGCAATCTCCACCAAGAGATGAGGAAACTTAAACAATGTTCAAGAACCTGCAGCAGGCTAAAGACTTTTGCCGAGACAACGAAATCAAGATGGTTGATTTCATGATGATCGATTTGAATGGACGGTGGAGGCATCTCACCATTCCCGCTGATCGTCTCACCGAGCACACCATGGAGCATGGGATCGGTTTTGATGGATCGAATTACGGCTTTGCTCCTATTGAGAAATCCGACATGGTGTTCATTCCTGATCTGTCGAGTGCGTACGTTGATGAGTTTTCTTCCGTACCAACCCTCGCGATGATCGGTGACGTGTTTGTGATCGACCTGCCCAAGAACCGCCGCTTCGACCAGGACCCGCGCAACGTGGCGTACCATGCTCAGGAATATATGAAAAAGTCGGGGATCGCTGACGAGATGCGTATCGGGCCCGAGTATGAATTCCATGTCTTCGACCATGTGTCCTATGAGGTGAGCCCCCAGTGTTCACGGTATTCCCTGGACTCGGAGCAGGCCGAATGGAACTCGGGTGACGAAATCCACAACCTGGGTTACAAGATGGCCAAAAAGGGTGGTTATCATATGGCGCCACCCCTCGATCAGCTCTCTGACTTCCGCTCAGAGGTGGTCTTGCTCATGGAAAACCAGGGCATCAAAGTGAAATATCACCACCACGAGGTGGGCGGGCCTGGTCAGTTGGAGATCGAGGTCGAATTCGGTGGCATGATGGAGATGGCCGACAAAACCATGATGGCCAAGCACCTCATCAAAAACTATGCGGTGAGTGTCGACAAGTCGGTGACCTTCATGCCGAAACCCCTCTATGAAGAAGCCGGCAACGGGATGCACGTCCACATGCACCTGTTCAAAGACGGCAAGCCATTGTTCTATTCCGAGGATGGGTATGCCCAGCTCTCCGAGATGGCCCACCATTTCATTGGCGGTCTACTCACCCATGCTCGCGCGCTGTGTGCGTTCACTAATCCCTCCACCAACTCGTACAAACGCCTGGTTCCCGGGTACGAGGCCCCGGTGACTATTGGGTACGCCACCTCGAATCGTTCCTCAGTGATCCGCATCCCCGCGTACGCGAAAGCGCCGATGGATAAGCGTTTCGAACTGCGTTCCCCCGATGCCACCTGCAACCCGTACTATGCGTTTGCGGCGATCCTCATGGCGGGCCTCGATGGTGTCAAAAACAAGATCAGCCCCGAGGGTCACGGTCCCTATGATTTCAACCTCTACACCCTGTCTGCTGAGGAACAGAAAAACATCGAACAGCTTCCCCGCACCCTCGATGAGGCGTTGGATGCTCTCGAAGCCGATCATGACTTCCTCACCGAGGGCGGGGTCTTCCCCCAGCGCCTGATCGACATCTGGTTGGAAAACAAGAGGGCCGAAGCAGCACGCTGCTCTCAGATCCCCCACCCCGTGGAGTTCGAGCTCTACTACGACCTGTAAACCCCAGTTGCATCACCCTGCGGACTCGTGTGACAAGGGGACAGGCACCCTGTCACACACTTCCACCGTCACCCTGCGGAGCGGAGCGACTCGCAGGGTCCAGACTGCCTAGTTGTTTGACTGTGGATTCTGGATTCTGCGACTTCGCGCACAACGTCAGCGGAGCGACTCGCAGGGTCCAGACTGCCTAGTTGTTTGACTGTGGATTCTGGATTCTGCGACTTCGCGCACAACGTCAGTGGAGCGACTCGCAGGGTCCAGACTGCCTAGTTGTTTGACTGTGGATTCTGGATTCTGCGACTTCGCGCAGAACGACGAGGTGAACCTGTGAGAATGTGGTTTCATTGACCGGTTTTGAGTTTTACGGTACACTGTGCGCCAACTGATCAGGGTTGATCTGTTAGTATTTCTGCTTGTGAAACCCTGTTTGCCTTGACCAAGGGCCGACCCCATGGGAAATGAGTGATTGGAGCCGACCATACTTTCGCCGACTGTACTTGCCTACCTCGCTGTGGGGGTCTTTGCGGTCAGTTATGGTCTGATTGCTACCGAGAAAGTACACCGGGTTGCTGCAGCACTGGGTGGTGTTGGTGTCATGATCCTCATGGGGATTGTTACCGCAGATTCAGCCTTCTTCGATCACACCACTGGTGTGGACTGGAACGTACTGTTCCTGTTGTTCGGAATGATGGTGATTGTTTCCATCCTTCGCCACACAGGGCTCTTCGAATTCATTTCGCTGTGGGCTGCTCGTGCCTCTCAAGGAAAACCGGCCAAGCTGATGCTCCTGCTCGTCTTGGTGACAGCGATCTTCTCTCCCATTCTCGACAATGTCACCACTGTTCTCCTGGTGACTCCTGTGACCCTGTCTGTTTGTCAGAGGCTCAGAATTGATCCCGCTCCGCACCTGATTGCACTCATCCTCGCCACCAATGTGGCTGGCCTGGCCACCCTCATCGCTGATCCCCCCAACATCATCATTGCTTCGCGAGCTGGACTCACCTTCAACGACTTCCTCATTCACGCCCTCCCTCTGTGTGTGATTCTGCTCGTTTTGCTCATTGGTTTGCTGAATATTCTTTTCCGTAAACAGCTCAAAGAGAAAATCGATGTTGATGAGATTTTAGCGGGGATCCATCCTGCTGATGCCCTCAAAGACAAGGTGCTGCTCGCCAAATGTCTCACTGTTTTGGTCCTCACCCTTGTTGCCTTCGGTTTTCACACATCCTTGGGTGTGGATCCATCGATTGTCGCTCTGCTTGGTGCCGGAGCGATGGTGATCGTTAGCCGTACCACACCCCAAGAGTTCCTCCAAGAGGTTGAGTGGATGACCTTGGCATTCTTCATGTCGCTGTTTGTCCTCGTGGGTGGGCTGGTCAATGTGGGTGTCATCGGAAAACTTGGTCAGATGGCCGCGAACCTCATGGCGGGAGATGAGTTGCTGGGTGCGACAGGGCTCTTGGTGTTCTCTGCTTTCGCTGGTGCCCTGGTGGACAATATTCCTTACACCACTGCCATGACACCAGTGGTTCAAACCATGGTGGCCTCAACTTCTGCCTCGGGGGCCGATTCCCCCCTGTGGTGGTCTTTCGTCTTTGGCTCTGATCTGGGTGGCAATGGTACGGCTGTTGGCGCTGGCGCGAACGTGGTGGTCTTGGGTGTCGCCGCCAAGTGGGGCCGCCCGATTAGCTTCTGGAAGTTCACCAAGTACGGCATCGTGGTCACCCTGTTCACTTTGGCTGTCTCCTGGGTATACGTCTATCTGCGCTATTTCCTCTTCGTGTGACAGTTCATACCGTCCCCTTGTCACACTTTTCGGATAAGTGGTGCCTGTCCCCTCGTCACAGCTGTGTTAGGTGGGCTCGGTGGAGGGGGTTGCTCCGGAGATGGGGGCGCTCGGGGAGGGGGTTTCGGTGGGACCGGGTAGACAGATTGATCCGGATGGAAGAGCGATCGTCAATTCGGGCTCCTCAACATAGGACTCCTTCTCGTCGAAACTGCTTCCCACGATGATGTCAACAGAGTGATCGATGCGCCCATCACCTTCAATTTGGGGGTCAGTGAAGAAGCGAGAAACGAGTTGAACCTCGGGGTCTTCTGGGCTGGCCCCAACAATCAGTACGGTCAAAACCTTGGCGTCCTTGTTGGCCACAGTGTTGACGGTGAACCCAGCCTTGTCGAGCTTGGCCCCAACCCTGCGTGCCAGACCACGTTTCGTACCACCGTTGTAGACGTTGACGGTGACAGCCTCAGGTTCGAGTTCTGTCATCCGGAAAGTCTCACATTCCACAGGATCTGGCCCCGGAGCTTTGGCTGTGATGATCTTGTACCCCCACAAAACACCGCCGAAAAGCAACGTCAGGAGGACCACCAAGGTGATCAGGGTTGACCACCGGTACATGAGGCGCCGAACGTCCACGGATTCTCCTTTATGACCAGGTTGACCATTGAATACTACTGGATTGTTTGAGCATATAGGGTCACAATCTGCCCAAGAAGAAATCATTGACCAATGCGTACGGGTCTTGGGCGACGATGGCAGTATTTGTTGGCAAGTCGGAAATTTTGTTGATGTCGGTATTGAAATTTTGCCAACCAAATCACTCCAATCAGAAATGAGTTCTGGTCCAGCCTATTATGAAGGCGAGCTTGACAATGTTGTCAGGCAGGGTCGTGGTGTTCCTAGTGTCCCTCTGGTTATCATGGGGATTGAGCCGGACTAGTCGGTGAGCCGTGGGGGCCGAGTGTAAAAAAGTCACCATGCGAGGCACCTCACATGAAAGTTAATGCCAAACTTGGGTTGGCCGCCCACATCGGTGGAATCCTGGAGTATAATTATCTCAGTTTGATTGGACATTGCCCCAGATTTCGGTGTGGGGCTATCGGCGCGATATCTGTTCAACTCTGAGGAGTGAGTACGTCAGGAGGTGCGATGGTGTGGTGGGATGACAGCCCCGCAGGAGAGTCGAGCGCTGAATCGAAGGAGCAAAAACGCTCTGAGAACAAGAATTCGACGCCTTCGGCGGATAAGAAAACCCAGACTCCCTCCAAGACTGTTGAGTCTGAGGATAAGAAAGACACCACAGCCAAGCCGGAGTCTCTCAAGGCGAGAACAGCAAAGCTGAAAGCTAACCTGGGCAACCATACCCCTGAGCCTGAGAAACCACCCAAGACTGAGAGCCCCCAGACAGACGAGAAGCCGACATCCCAGGACAAAGCCCACAAAGACCCCCCCAAGAAGGATGTCTCCACCAAGGATGATCCGCCTGCCAAGGCGGTGTCCTCCACGAAGACAACGAAACCGCAGCAGACCACTGGCACGCAGACCAAGAAAACCGTGAAGAAACCCTCGGATTCCACTGGTGAAACTAAACTCAATCAGAGCGCCAAGACCGTGAAGAGTTCCACTGCAGCCTCTTCAGCGAAAACACCGGCGAAAAAGACTGTCACCCGCACGCGTACGGTCACTAAGAAGGTACGCAAGAAGGTCACCAAGCCGCGGGTTGTTGTTCGCGATGAGTGGGGTGTGGCTGACCTGTCCCCAGAGTCGATGCCGTTTAGCATCTGGGGGAGTCAAGGGGTTCAGGACTTTGATGCTTTGGCAGCTCATCAGCGCGTGCTGGAACAGGCAGCTGCTGATCAGCTTGCCTCTGAGCGTGAGGTAGCGGAACGCCTGGCAGCTTCACGTGCGGTACGCCAGGTTCCTGTCGCTGTTGAGGAGCCTGTTGTTGAGGAGCCTGTTGTTGTCATACCTGCTTTCGTTGAGCCGGTTGCACAAACACCAGTTGCGGCTCCACCAGTTGAAGGCCACACAGCTGAACTGGTGAACCAGGTCGTCGCCGAACCGGTTGTTGAACCCCAGGTAGTCGAACAACAACCAGTGCAGCCGCCAGTGGTTCAACCAGCCCCAGACCCGGCTTCGCAAACCACGATAGTTCTCGTTCCACCAACAGACTTTGAGAAGATACCCGTGGTGGAACACCCCTTCGCTCCACCAGCACTAGCGGCTGCCCAGCAGGTAGCCCCGCACACTTCCGTATCACCGGTGGTGGCACCTACCCAGGTGCCTGTTGTTCCACCACCTGCCGCTCAGGTTCCCCCGACCGTCCAGATGCCGGGTGCACCACCAGAGCAAGCTCCAGGGTTCATTGCTCCCGAGCATCTCAACCAGGCCCCTCCAGCTGAGCCACCCGTACCAGAAGAACCCAAGCATCTGCGCAAACTCGGGCGAGGGAAAGCTAAGAAAGACAAGGCGAAAGAAAACCTCACGGCACAACCGGGAGTAACCCCGCCGTCACCAAAGAAACCCTCTCTCAAAAAGAAGATTGCTCTCACCTCAACGGGTGAGGTTCTCGATCCTAAACGCAGCAAGATGATGACACTGCTGGCAACAGGGGTAGGAATCGTCATGGCGATCGTGGGTGTGGGAACCTCGGGATTCTTCTATTTTGAATCCCACGCCAAACCAGGTACGCAGTTGGCTGGCCATAATGTTTCTGGCTTCAATGAAGACCAGCTCCGCGACATTGCCACCAACATTGCCAATAACTATCAGCCAGTGATCTCCCATGAGGGCAATGAGGTTCCTGCCTCGCCCAAGGAGCTGGGTATCACTTTCGATATTGATGCGACAGTCGCCCGTGCTCTAGGAAAATCCGACACCCAAACGGTGGCATCGCGTTACAACCCCTTGGAGACCAAACAGGTCCTGCTGGAGATGGATGTTAATCGAAAGACTCTCGAGGAATTCCTCGATGGGACCTATATTGACGAGGAGTTGAGATCCACCCCTGCCTCCTTAAAGTTCTCCTCCGGGCAGTTTGTTTTGATCAATGGTGTTGAGGGAACACATATTGATGGGGACAAAGCTGAGCAGACAATTCGCGCCGCTGGTGGAATGGTGGAACAGATCGCGGTCGTGACCGCTGTGGAGCCTCCCAAGATCCTCGACGAGGAAGCCCAGAAGGCCGTTGACGAGGGTAATCTGCGTTTGACCAATGCCCCAGTGATCACCGGAAACGGCAAAAACTATACTCTTCCCGCGGGCTCTATCGCCGGATGGCTGACGTTTACCCCCGACTTTGATGAGGGAATCATTTCGATGACCATCGACGAAGAGAAACTCACTGAGGAACTTCCGGTATTGTTGGCGGATTACTTCACCAAGAAAACCATCAATGGTGAGACCCTGGTTCGTCCCGATGGTGGTGTTCTCGCCGTTTACAAGTACGGCCAAGATGGTACGCAGGTGAAAGACCCTGAGGCTGCCACAGCCACCGTACTGGCAGCGCTCACGGATGGAACCTACGAGAATGTTCCCATCGAAATTATTGTCCACAAAGCCACCAATAAACAGGTCCAGATGGATAAGAAGTACCTGGTGCCGAACGGTGAAAAGTGGGCTGAGGTGAATCGCTCCAACTTCACTGTCACCCTGTGGGAGGGGACAACACAGATCCAGAAGTTCTCGGTGGTGATTGGTCTGCCCGGTACGCCAACACACACTGGTGTCTACAAGGTGTGGTCCAAGGTGCGTTCCCAAACAATGTCTGGCCCGGGATATAGCGTTCCGAATGTGCAGTGGATCGCGTACTTCAACAATGGGATCGCTTTCCATGGCAACTATTGGGCGCCACGGTTTGGTCGGGCCTCCTCGCATGGTTGTGTTGGTTTGCCCAACCATCAAGCAAAGGTTGTCTATGAGTGGATCAATGTGGGCACGATGGTCGTCGTCCACGACTAGTCAAAGTCACAACCTGTCCTAGGTTGCGATCCTCACCACGAAGGGAGTGGACATGGCTCAGCAAGGATGGTATCCCGATCCGGGTGGACAACCAGGAATGTTCCGATACTGGGATGGTAGCCAGTGGTCTCAAGCTCTCTCCGAGACACCGCTGTCTGGTCCTCCTGCGTCAGACGCGTCCAGTTCAACCAGTACGACCGGAGGTTTCGATCCCACCCAACCGCTGGCGATGGGCCAAACCACGTCGACCACCCCGTACACCTATGGCCAACACTTAACTCCAGGCAAAAAGTCACGACCACCGGTGGGTGCGATCATTGCCGTGATCGCCATCGTGGTGGTGGTGTCCCTCATTGGATTCCTGGTTTTCCGCGGTATCACCGGTGACCCCACCCAGCCAGCGACATCCACCGAACCGGGTGGGAATCCCACCACTGAGGTGTGCCCCAAGCAGCCCCTGCTCACTGAACGTCAACCCCATCCCACCGGTGATGGGCGCGTCTATGGTGGGCGGTTGTCGTACCCTCAATTGAAATCGCCATGGGGGCCTGAACAAAATGGTGAAAACCGCGTACCTTTTGGTCGTGATGTTGCCGAACAGATCGTGGTCATCCATGAAAACCCCTCAAACAAAGGAGGCTGGGGTGCCTGGGTGGCTTCTGTTTTGGTCGGCGAGCTTTATGCTGGGGGCGGATTCTATGAACCCAAGAAGGGTTCCGACATTGTCAACAAATGCATTTTCGGTTCTTTCTATGGCCAAGAGGATTTGGTGACAGCCAACACGTTGAAGTCTGAAGCTTTCAGCGTCGATGGGTACGAGGGTTGGTACACCGAAACCAATTTGACCTTCGAGATTGCGAATCTGCCCACCACCAATGAGATCGCTATCGTCATCATCGTTCGTACATCAGAAATGTCGTCCTCGATCTTCTTCGCTTCCATTCCTGGGGACGCCATGAACCTCATGCCCGATGTTCGCCAAGCCATCTCAGGGCTACAAGTCCACCCCAATTAGCCACAACTGGGAAACCCAACCCTGTCATTCCGCGGAGCGAAGCGAGTTGCGCTGGCGCGCTCCGCAGTACAGGCTCTGCGACTCGCAGTGCTACACAGCGCGACACCCAACCCTGTCATTCCGCGGAGCGAAGCGACTCGCGGAATCCAGACTCCACAGTCGAACAACTGGATAGTCTGGACCCTGCGACGTCGCGCAGGGTGACGGTGTTGGGGGACAGGCACCTTGTCACAGGGGGACAGGCACCTTGTCACACTCGCGTGAGCCAGTACGAGATGCCGAGATCCTCATCAGTGGCGGCGCCCTCGGTTTCTTCCTCAGTGATGATGGTGGCCAGAACCTCCGAGGCGATGAAATCCTGGCCGGCACGAATGGCTTCCCCTTGCTCGCCACTGCCTGTCCACTTCAAAACGATACGATCAGAGACATCGAGTCCGGAGTTTTTGCGAAGCTCCTGGACTCCACGAATGACCTCGCGTACCCAACCTGCATGAATGAGCTCCTGGGTAAGTTCAACATCCAGCGCAAGAGTGTCGCTTTGGTCACCGACAACAGACCATCCCTCTTTCGGGCGTTCAGAGATAAGAACCTCCTCGGCAGTAATCGTCGTACCATCATCCAAGGTGAACTCACCGTTGGTCTGAATCTGGGAGGCCACAGCAGCAGGGTCAGCTTCGGCGATCTTGGCAGCAACCTGTGCAGTGTCCTTACCGAAACGCTTGCCGAGGGCGCGGAAATTCCCCTTGGCGCTGTAGGTGACCAGGTCTCCATCGGCAGAGAACGATTCCAAGGATTCGATATTCAACTCGTTGGTGATCTCAGCGATGAGCTCACCACTGAGGCGTTGGAGAGACGAACTGGAAACCAGTGCGCGTGCCAGGGGTTGGCGAATCTTGATCGACGCCTCGGATCGGGCCGAACGCCCCAGTTCAACCAGGCGTTGGGTGAGCGCCATCGAGGATTCTAGTTCCTCATCAACCAGGGAGGCATCGGACTGGGGCCAGGAGGTGAGATGGACCGAATCCGGCAGAGGATCAGTTGATCCGGTACGTTCGTGGGCAGCCAGGAAAAGATCCTGCCAGACACGCTCAGTGATGAACGGAGTGATGGGAGCCATGAGCCTGGTCAGAACATCCAAAGTCTCATGCAAGGTGGATAGGGCAGAATTGTCGCCATCCCAGAAACGCCTGCGGGAACGCCGTACATACCAATTACTCAACTCATCGATGAACTCTTGGATCGCCGTACCAGCTCGCAGAGTGTCGAAGTTCTCCAAGGCTGTGGTTACCTGTTGGATCAAGCTCTGCGTGCGCGAAACCAGCCAGCGATCCAGGACATGGCGCTGGGCAACAGCGGGCGGGGTACCGGGCATCCAGTTGTTCACCCGCGCATAGAGGGCCTGGAAACTCACCGAATTCCAATAGGTGAGCAGCACCTTGCGTACTGTTTCTTTAATCGTGTTGTGGCCCACACGCCTCGAACTCCACGGTGAACCACCCGCAACCATGAACCAGCGAACAGCGTCTGCGCCTTGATCTTCGAGCAAAGAAATCGGCTCCAGGGTGTTGCGTAGATGCTTGCTCATCTTACGACCATCCTCCGCCAGAATATGGCCGAGGCACAAAACGTTCCTATAGGAGGACTGGTCGAAAGCCAAAGTGGACACGGCCATGAGCGAATAGAACCAACCGCGAGTCTGGTCGATAGCCTCACAGATGAAATCCGCCGGGAAGGAGGATTCGAACGACTCGGTGGAACCCGGTGTTGCTGGATATCCACGCTGGGCGAAAGGCATGGCACCCGAATCAAACCAGGCATCGATAACCTCGGGTACGCGAGTGGCTGGTGAGGCACAGTCGGGGCAGGGGAAGGTCAACTCATCAACCCAGGGGCGGTGAGGGTCGAGGCTGGACTGGTCTTCGCCGGTCAGATCGGTGAGTTCCTGGAGGGACCCCACACAGGTTTGGTGATCGTTCTCGCAGCGCCAGATCGGTAGAGGAGTACCCCAATAGCGTTTGCGGGATAAAGCCCAATCCACATTCTTGTCGAGCCAATCGCCGTACCTTCCCTGTTTGATGTGCTCCGGATACCAGGTGGTGGCCTCGTTTTCCCTGTGGAGCGCTTCTTTGATCGCGGTGGTACGGATGTACCAGCTCGGTTGGGCATAGTAGATCAGCGCAGTGTGGCATCGCCAACAATGGGGGTATTGGTGGGTGATGTTGACCGCACGGAAAAGGAGACCTCGGTTGGTGAGGTGGTTAATGATCGGTGGGTCAGCTTCGGTGAACATCAGGCCACCAACCAGGTCAATGCCGGCTTCGAAGGTGCCATCTGCGAGAACGGGGTTGACCATCGGCAGACCGTATGCGCGACAAGCCACCATATCAACCTCACCAAAGGCGGGCGCCATGTGGACGATACCTGTTCCATCCTCGGTGGTGACGAAATCACCGAGAAGAACATAGTGAGTGTCCCCAGGGATCTCCACCAGCTCGAGTGGGCGGGAATAATGCCAGTTTTCCATCTCTTGACCGGACATCGAACCCACGATGGTGTAGTCCTCGCCAAGGACTTCTTCTCGAAGCGCTTCGGCAACAATGACTGTTTCTTCACCGTTGGTGGCAGCGACATAGGTGACATCGGGGTGGACGGCAGCTGCAGTATTGGAGACGAGGGTCCAGGGGGTGGTCGTCCACACCAGTAGTGAGGCTTTGTTGGCCCAGGGACCATCGGTCAGCGGGAAGCGTACGTACACGGTGGTGACAGGGTCCTCTTCGTACCCTTGGGCCAACTCGTGATCAGAGAGGGTTGTTCCACACCGTGGGCAATAGGGGGCAACGCGATAGTCTTCGACGAGCAGCCCCTTGGAGTGGATCTGTTTGAGTGCCCACCACACGGATTGGACATAGTCACTCGACATCGTCCAGTAGGCCTCATCAAGGTTGACCCAGTAGCCCATCCTTGTCGTCAACTCAGTCCACTTATCGACATATCGACTAACCGATTTTCGGCATTGGGCGTTGAATTCGCCGATTCCGTACGCTTCAATGTCGGGTTTCCCATTGAAACCAAGCTCCTGTTCCACGGCAATCTCGACTGGCAATCCATGGCAGTCCCAGCCAGCGATGCGAGGGACCTGGTAGCCCTGCATGGTTTTGAACCGAGGAAACACATCCTTGAAGGCACGCGCCTCAATGTGGTGGGCACCCGGCATCCCATTGGCTGTGGGTGGTCCCTCATAGAAGGTCCACATGGGCCCCTGAGAATCGAGGGTACGCGCAAAGGTGTCGCGCTGCTCCCACAGTGCAAGAATCTCATGCTCCATCTGCGGTAGATCAATCTGTGGTGGAACCTGGTTGTAGGGCCCCTGTTGCTCAGCGTTGTCGTTCATAGTCATAACCCTTCTATCATACGCGGTACCCAGGCCGGGCAAAAAGGGGACGGGGCGTTTGTCACATGGGGACGGGGCGTTTGTCACATAGC
>Ga0082212_10000372_pt1 | contig 65932 bp, 67 predicted proteins | sample TergutNt197P3_FD_71548 | JGI IMG/M metagenome (GOLD analysis project Ga0082212, IMG submission 71548) | Neocapritermes taracua P3 segment gut microbial communities from Petit-Saut dam, French Guiana - Nt197 P3 | ecosystem: Host-associated > Arthropoda: Insects > Digestive system > Gut ... | reverse complement strand
TTACTCATGAAGACCATTTGGCGTGCTACAACAGCAGCGACGCCAAAGCGTCCGTTGACTGAAGCCACGACCACTATGGTCTGAATGAGTGTTCCTCCTCCCACCGATATGGGAAGATTGATGCGTTTAGCCCGGCCTATGGATTCTACAGGACGCTCTTACCAGGGCTTTTCCTGCCCCTTTGCTTTATTAATCCAGGTATTCCGAATGCCAGGCTCAGCGGTAAATTGGTTTTTTTTACTTTTTCTCCAAAAACAACATAACTATCGAAATAATCATGGGGATACAACACACAATAAACAGACTAATACCAAGAAGGTTATATTGAGAAAAAAGAGCCCAATAGGCAGTTGCACCAACAAGGGGAAGAGCTATTGCTCCCAGAATTGCAGGAATTAACCCCAAACCCCAGCCGTTTTGTACAATTCGTATAAAGAGTCCCATACCAAGAGCAACCGCTGTCCACAAAACAGGAACTCCCATAAGTAAAATAGGGTTATTCTGAGAACTCCAGCCAAGTGTACGTACCGCCGCAACCGGAATAAGCCAAAGAAAGGTATAATTGGTAAAATTCACCTGGGCGGAAATAATGCGAAAAAGGGCAAATAGCACACAAATGATAAATGGCAACGCCACTGGAAGTCCTACTATATCAATACAGGCAGAAACCCACCGTTCAAGGCCAAAACCTCCGGCATTTACAAAATTTCCAAGAAAAAACCGAAAAAAAGCAATAATTGTCCCCAACAAGAGAGCCCAAGTTCCTCCCTCCAGGGCTGATTCATCGTTTAAAGATCGCCAAAAAAGGTAAAACAACGGCGTCCAGAGAAAACAAAAAAGTGTCATTAGCAATAATTTTAACAGTTTTTACCTTTCTGTTCCATACCAAATTCAATAATAGTCTCAGGTTTCTTCAATTATGTAAGTTTTGAAAACATTTCAGCCGCTTTACAATTTCTTATAATTTCTGATATACTTGAGCCTGTAATTTCAGTTTTGCCCGTAAAAAGGGAAGGAGGTCAGTTGGCGGATAAGGATTTACGGATCAATAAACAGATCAGGGTACGGGAGGTCAGACTCATCCGTGAAGACGGAGAGCAGGGAATAATGGCAACCCAAGATGCCCTTGAACTGGCAAGAGACCAGGGGCTTGACCTTGTAGAAGTGGCCCCCCAGGCAAATCCGCCGGTGGTTAAAATACTTGACTACGGCAAGTTTAAATTCGAAAACGAAAAAAAAGTCCGTGATTCGAAGAAAAAACAAAAGCTGTTAAAATTAAAAGAAATCCGCATGCAGCCTAAAATTGACGACCATGACCTGGATTTTAAATCCAAGCATGTAAAAGGTTTCCTTGCGGAGGGCAATAAGGTCAAAGTAACGGTACGATTTCGGGGCAGAGAGCTGGCTCATCCCGAATTAGGTCTGGATGTTTTGAAAGGTGTTTTGAACCGCCTGGACGGGGACTATGTAATGGACAAAAACCCCGCAATGGAAGGAAAATTCATGTCCATGGTGCTTAGTTCCAAAAGCAAGTCCGGAAAAAGTTCCAAGCAAACTGTGGATCAAAACGCAGAAAAAAAGGGAACAACAGAAAAAAATGCCGGGAACACGGAAAAAAAGACAGCGGACAGTTCCACTGTAAAACAGGAAGAAACTGTACAGATTAAGGTTAAAGAGGAAGGATGATTTAATGCCAAAGATTAAGATGAAAACCAAAAAAAGCGCTGCAAAGCGTTTTTCGTTTACCGGATCAGGAAAAGTAAAATACAAAAAGCAAAATCTTCGCCATATACTTACCAAAAAATCGACCAAAAGGAAACGGAATCTTCGCCATGCCGGGATTCTTTCAGAAGACAATGTACCGGTTATCCGGAAAAAATTGCTGCCCTACGGTTAAGAGGAGTTACTATGTCACGTGCTATAGATGGTTCCAAGAGGAAAAACCACCGGAAAAAAATACTTAAACTGGCCAAAGGTTACTGGGGTCGGCGTCATTCAAATTATAAAACCGCCAAGGATGCGGTGGCAAAAGGGCTTTCCTATGCCTACCGTGACAGAAAAGACCGTAAAGGGGATTTTCGCCGGATTTGGATCATAAGGATTAATGCCGCCTGCCGCGAAGAAGGTTTAAGCTATTCCCGTTTTATTCAGGGTCTTAACAAGGCCGGAATTGGCATCAACAGAAAAGCTCTGGCTTATCTTGCTTCCGAAGATCCGGAAGCCTTTAAGGCGGTAACAGCCAAAGCAAAAGCTGCCCTGGGGGCATAAAATGGTAACTCTTGAACAAATTAAACTGTTGGAATCGAAGCTTGCCCGGGCAATCAATTTTGTTACCCAAATAACAGAAGAAAACAACCGCTTGAAGAAACAGAATAATGAGTTGGAGAAAACAATCAATGCACTAAAAGAAGAAAAAACCAGAGTAGAAGAAGTAATTATTTCTGCTCTGGGGAAACTCAATAAATTTGAAGATGCAATTGAACGAAGTCTCGGAACTGCTGCATCCGCTTCTTCTGTAAAAAGCAGTCCAAGACCCGCGCAAAAAGCAACCGGCGATTCCCCGGAAAGAAACTTCGGCCATGCAGAGCCGCCAAGGGATTCCCCGGTAAAAACAAAGCCCGCAGTTCCTTCGGCTTATATTATAGACGAAAATTCGGATCCAGCAGATTCAACTGACCTGTCAGAAGAAGATGCGGATCCGGCAGATCCACCGGACTCAATTGATCTGTCAGAAGATTTAGATGAAATAGAAGATTCGGGTGAGGCAGAGCTGGATATATTCTGAAGTATGGAAAAGAGTAACCTTCATTTTAAATTGCTGGGAACCTCTTTTTCCATCGTAGCCGATGAAGATATCAATTATCTGGAAAAACTCCTTAACAAATACAAAAGCGTTCTGGATAATACTCAAAAAGCCGCCGGAGTAAATGAACCTCTGAAACTGGCTATCCTTACCGGATTTTTGCTGTGCGACGAAATTGAAAAAACAAAACTGGAAGAAAACAGAAAAGGAAAAGAAGCAGAACAGCGTACATTAAATATGATAGCCAGGATAGATGAAGTAATTCCTGAGGATTGAGCATTTTTTAAAACTCTGTTAGTTTTGAAAAAGCTTCGGATTAACAATGGCGGAATTCTACAAACTAACAAACGAAATAAAACATTATGCCTGGGGCTCGAAAACCTGGATACCTGAGCTTTTGGGAAAAGAAAATCCCCAGGGAGAGCCATACGCTGAAATGTGGATGGGGACTCACCCGGAAGGTTCATCCAAAACAACAAAACAAGAACAGGGCGGAACCGTATTGTTATCTGAGATAACAGAGCTTCCTTTTCTGTTTAAGTTTCTTGCTGCGGGCAGTCCGCTATCCATTCAGGCTCATCCCAATCTTGCACAGGCCAGGAAAGGATTTGAAAAAGAAAATAAAGCTGGTATTGATCTTTCCGCCGCAAACAGAAATTACCGTGATCCAAACCACAAGCCGGAAATAATCTGTGCACTCAGCCCTTTTACCGCTCTGGCAGGATTCCGCAAAACAGCGGAAACAGAACTGTTGCTTTCCAAAGTAAGCAATACCGAGAATTTGCGTTCTGCTCTAAAAGAAGGGTACCGGGCATTTCTTTCCGGACTATTTGGATTGAACACAGCAGAAATAAAAAATCTGAATAATTCTATTCTTAATGCCGCAAACCTAATGCCAAAAAATCCTGCAAAAAAAGACCTGTCACCCATTAGCCTGTGCAGAGAATTGGCTCAAGTCTATCCCAATGATCCGGGGATCATCGCTCCGCTTTACCTGAATGTGATAAATTTGAACCCCTTCGAAGCACTTTTTCTTCCTGCGGGAATACTCCACGCCTATTTCAACGGTTTTGCCATGGAATGTATGGCCAATTCGGATAATGTACTGCGGGGAGGGCTTACACCCAAACACATTGATATACAGGAACTTTTTTCTGTATTGAGTTTTGATCCTTTTAATCCTGAGATACTTAAAACTGTACGGATGCCTTCTCCGGGCTGTTATCGCTATGAAGCTCCTTGCGATGAATTTTTACTATACCTTATTCAAAACCCTGTATCTTCACTTGACCCTGCATTACCCGGCAATCAGGAACTGGAAGCTCCCGAAATGGGAATCTTCGCTGTTTATAACGGTACTGCAGAAATATCTATACATAAAGACAATCATCAAAACAATGAAAAATCGAACCAAAAAAAGATCGTGCTCAAGAAGGGGGAGTCAGTTTTTATCAGCCGGCGTGAAGAAGGAGAGCTCCTGCACCTTTTCGGTGATTTTACCCTTTTTGCCGCACTGGCTCGTTAACGCCCCGGTAAACGATTAAAAATGAAGTTATTGGTAGATGCCGATTCCTGCCCTGCACCTGTAAGGGAGTTAGTACTCAGAGCGGCTTTACGTACAAAAATCCCAGCAATTTTTGCCGCAAACCGAAGTATTCCTGGTATTGAAGGCGATTATGCACAAATGTTAATTTGTTCGGCCGCCGAAGGTTCCGCCGATAATTGCCTGGCAGAACTTGCCCAAAAGGGAGACCTTGCCGTTACCAGAGACATACCGCTTGCAGAACGGTTATTAAAAACAGGGGCCGCAGTATTAGATGATCGCGGCCGGATCTATACGGCAGAAAACATTCGGGAAAAATTATCTCTTCGAAACTTTACGGTAAGTCTGGCAGAAAACGGTTATGAATTTGAGCGAAATGGTATTTACGGAAAACGGGAACTTAAGTCATTTGCAAATTCATTTGATAAACTGCTTACAAGGCTGCAAAATTACGTGGCATCAGGTTCCGGGTAAAGACTGCGTATCTGTTTGATACTGGGAAGTATCTCAAAGAAAATCTCGATAAGCTCGGGATCAAATTTTGTACCGGAAAGTTTTTTTATTTCAGCCAATACATCGTCTTCTGTCCAGGGATCCTTGTAAACCCGCCGCGAACAGAGGGCGTCGTAGACATCCGCCAGAGCAACAATACGGCCTGTTAAAGGAATTTCTTCGCCTTTTTTTCCCTGGGGTTTTCCTTCATGACCGGATTGAAGAACTTTATCGGTAAATGGATCCATCCAGCCGGGATAACCGGAACCATCCCAGTTTTCATGGTGATTTAGCGCAACATCCAGTGCAATTTCATCAACCGGTACCTGCGGATCTTCAAAAAGCCTGGCGCCGTGCAGAGTATGATGCTGCATGATTTCAAATTCTTCCGGAGTAAATTTCGCAGGTTTTTTCAGTATTGTGTCGGAAATTGCAACCTTGCCAACATCATGAAGCATGGATGCTATTTTTAAGGTATCTTTAAACTGGTCTTTTTCCTTTTCCGATATTTTGTGATGATAGGCCCAACGATCGTAAATTTCCACTGCATAACCGGCAACCCGATTAACATGGGTTCCGGTTTCCTTAGGATCCCTGAGTTCAGACATTTTTATCATTCTAAGTATCATGGTCCTGGTAACACTGGCTCTCTGCAAAGCCAGAGCCGCATTGGTGGCAAAATGTGTAATAAGCAATTCATCATCCTGGGAAAACGGAACTATATTTCCATTCTGATCTTTGGAGTTAATCATTTGAATTACCCCCAAAAGTTTTCCTGCCGCAGTTTGCAGTGGAATGGCCAGATTGGAAACAGTCCTGTATCCGGAAATCTTGTCATAGGAGGTACTGTACGAATATGGTGCATCAGGAGAAATATTGTATACATCCGGTACATTTACCAGTTTCTTGGTAAGGGCACAGTAACCGGAAATGGTTTTTTCATTAATTTCCACGGAAAAAACCGAATAAAGCAGCTTTTGCCCGGGAGGGAGGTTCCTGGCTAACGTATTATTTTGAGCATATTTAATCACAAGTTTATCTGTAATGTTGTTGAATTCATCCTTTACTTTTTCAATAACATAAATGGAACCTGCATCAGCCCGGACAACCTTGCGGGATTCCAAAAGAATACGCTCCAAAAGCAAATCCAGATCCTGGATTTTATTCAATTCAGAATCAAGTTCAATGATTGATTTAAAAAAACTATCATCAGCCATAGTGTTCATCAATTATAATAGAAAAATCATACATTTACAACAAGATAAGCTTATTTCAATGCTCTGTAAGTTTTTAATGAGGCTCCCCGCGGCAAGCCGCGGGGTATCTGTAAGCGTTGCAATATCAGCTAGGGAGCCTCGATCGATAGGAAGTTTATTATACCGTCTGGTTTAATACCATAAACACTCATGCTTTGATTCCTTTCAGCCGCCGCAAGCAGCGGGGTATTAAACCAGACTTTCGAATAAACTAAAAAACCCCGGGAGAAGGAGAACTCCCGGGGTAAAACCAAAAAGGAAAGGAGGAATAGGAAACAGTGTTCTACCGTCTACCTGATGCTTAAACAACCGGGATAAATAAAGGTTACACATTTTTTATGATTTTTTTAGTTCGCCGATAATCTCTTCATGGGCGGCTATAACAGCCGACAGATTGATACTTTGGACTTCCCCTCTGCCCAGCCAATCAGAACCGTCCATAATATAGAGACTTTTCAGGGTTCCTTCAAGATCTTCGGCCGTACAGGACGGATCCGAGGCAAGCCGCCGCCTTAGACCCCGTATTTCGCTTTCATAGGTTTCCCTGTATGTGTCTTCCTGCCAGTCCGTACTGTTCATCAACGCCCCTGGTAATATTGCCGTAAATTGTCAAATTTAGGAACTGTCCGCATTCGTTCTCCTTTTAAAAAGCCATTCCCGGGTTTTGAATTTTGATTCAGCAAGTTTAAAAGCCCGGCTTTCTTCGGCAGGAGTAATATCCGCTTTATGCAGCTCAATGCCCAGCGCTTCGGAAAAGCCCCTGGTAAAGGCATTTTCCGCTTCCATAAAGCTTATCTCCCTGCCCATTATGGAACGAAGCGATGTAACACGTTCTTTTATTTCCTCTATAAGCTTACCTTTGTTCTTTTCTTTCGGCGCTTTTAAAACACTAAACATCGTCTCGACATCGTTGTCCAGCAAGATTGTCCCATGCTGCAAGAGGCAATTCATTCGCCGGGTTTGTGCATTGCCGGAAATTTTTTTGCCTTCAGTAAGTATATCATTGGTCCCGGAAAAAACAGATTCAATACCCAGCAAGGCAAGACCATGAATTAGCCCCTGGCATAAAATGCGGTACGACTCATCGAGGTTTTTTCCAGCCAGGGGATGATTAAGGTTTACGATTATACTGTAAGTCAGTTCCGACCGGTGAAGCACTGCCCCGCCTCCGGAAACCCGCCTGACCAAGTCAAAACCGCATCGTTCGGCCGCTTCCAGATCCACTTCTTCGGCAAGATCCTGAAAATAACCTATGGAAACAGCAGGAGGATTCCAGCCGTAAAAGCGAAGAACAGGAAGCCCGGCACTGTTTTCAGGGGTTATACTGCCGGCAACCGATTCCAAAAGCGCCTCATCCAGACCCATGTTGTAGTAACAATCGCGAAAGCCGGTAGAAAGAAGACGATAAGAATAGTTACTCATAATCTTAATTGTTCTATCAAATTTGTTATACGGTATTTACTTTTTGATATAAAATACCGCCGTGCCGAAAGCCTTTAAAACCCCTCCGTACACCGGATCTTCCTCATTTGATATAAGTACCTGTGCACCGCAGAACCGTTCAGGCAGTGCGAAGTTTTGTTCATTAGGCGTAAAATTACAGACGACGAGTAATTCCTCCTGCAACAATGAACGGGTATAAACGAACAAATGCTGATCATTAGGCAGCAGTAACTGATAATCGCCAAAGGTAATAATGTCCATCTTTTTGCGTAATTGAATAAGATTTTTGTAATATGCAAAAACCGAACCGGCACGCTGCATTTGTTCTTCGGCGTTGATTGTTACGTAATTCGGGTTTAGCATGATCCACGGCTTACCGTCCGAAAATCCGGCATTGGTTCCGCCGTTCCAGTGCATTGGTGTACGCGAGTTGTCCCGGCTTTTCCGGCCCAGATACCGCAGCATATCTTCTTTGGCGATACGTTTTTCCTGTACGACAAGCGACTCGTATGCGTTGATGCTCTCCAAATCGCGGTAATCGTCTATATCGGCAAAGGGAACGTTTGTCATGCCCAGTTCCTCGCCCTGGTAGACATACGGCGTACCTTGCATAAAATGCAGGCATGTAGCCAGCATTTTTGCCGATTTTTCGCGGTACTCGCCATCATCGCCAAGCCGTGAAACGATACGCGGCTGGTCGTGGTTACACCAATACAGGCTGTTCCATGCGCGATTAAACAACCTGTTCTGCCAGCGGGAGAGTACTTCTTTCAGTTCAGCCAGGTTGATTTTACGATCATTCCACTTAAACGTTTCGCCGCCATCCAGTTCCTGCTGTTCAAACTGGAATATCATATCCAGTTCGCTGCCGTCGGAAGCTGCGTATTGTATTGCATCGTCAACTGTTACTCCGCCGGTTTCTCCGACAGTCATAACGTCATATCGGGACAATACCTCAGTCCGCATTTCACGCATGTACTCGTGAATCCGCGGACCGTTGGGAACATATTGTTTCGCCTCGCCGTCCGGAAAATCCTGGGGTTTGGAAATAAAACTAATGGCGTCCATGCGGAAACCGTCTATTCCTTTATCCAGCCACCAGCGCATCATGTCGTGAATCTCTGCACGAAGCTCGGGATATTCCCAATTCAGATCGGGTTGGTACGGGGAAAAACAGTGCAGGTAATACTGGCCAGTTGCTTTGTCCTGCGTCCATGCAGGGCCTCCGAACCATGCCTTCCAGTTGTTTGGCGGCCCGCCATTTTTACCGTCCCGCCAGATATAATAATCGCGTTTTGCGCTTTCCCGTGCGGAGCGGCTTTCGGCAAACCACAGGTGTTCATCGGATGAGTGGTTAACCACCAAATCCATAACAATTTTCAGTCCAAAACCATGCGCCTGTTCCAGAAAACGGTCGAAATCTTCCATTGTCCCAAATTCCGGATTAATGGCCCGGTAATCGCTGATGTCGTAGCCGTTATCGCGCATCGGGCTTTGATAGACAGGCGAAAGCCAGATCACATCAACCCCCAGTTCTTTTACATAGCCGAGTTTTGATATTATGCCATTCAAATCGCCAATACCGTCTCCGTTGGAATCACAAAAACTGCGCGGATAAATTTGATATACGACTGCCCTTTTCCACCATTCGGTTTTCATTGTTTGCCGGTTATCCTTTTACAGAACCTTCCACCATGCCTTTAATAATGTGCTTTTGCAGTATCAGAAACACTATAATTATTGGCAGCATGGTCATCATTGTTGCGGTAAGAATCAGATCCCACTTCTTTACAAACGATCCGACAAAACTCGCCACGGCAAGGGGAAGTGTTTGCACGGCGTTACCCGAACCAAGCAGCAAAAGAGGCAGCAGGTAATCGTTCCAAATCCATATACCGTTCAAAATCATTACGGTAACGGTAATCGGTGTAAGAATCGGGAAAACTATTCTGAAAAAAGTAGCCGGCCTCGAACATCCGTCGATAGTAGCTGCTTCTTCAAGTTCAAGGGGAATTGATTTGATAAATCCATGAAAAAGAAATATAGAGAGAGACGATCCAAAACCCATGTAGGCAAAAATAATTCCCGGGTAATTCTGAAGCAGCCTGAATGGAGTATGCAAGAGCCCGAGTTTTACCTCAATAAGATGGAACCAGGAAATTAACGGGAACATTACCACCTGGAACGGTATTACCATAGCCGCTACAAAAATCATAAAAATTACATTGGAAAGCACCGTTTTGGTACGTACCAGAACCCATGCTCCCATGGATGCGATCAACACAAGAAGGCCGACGGATACAACCGTTATTATAATCGTCGAAATGAAGGACGATACATACCGGACATTTGGGCTCTCGATTACCGTTTTAATATTGGCAATAAGCTGTAAAGGATTCTCCGGAAGCGACAGAGGATCCATGATTATCTTAAGCGATGGTTTTGAAGAATTTATCATGACAATGGCGAAAGGAATCATGTAAATCAGGAAAACAATAATTGCGATAACTTCAAGAATGGATGCGTGGTTTTTCTTTTTCATTACATCTCAATCTCCTTTCGCTTGTTAAAACGTACCTGAATTAACGAAATAACCGCAATTACCAAAAAGAAAATTATCGCTTTGGCCTGTCCCTGGGCAAGCTGGCGAAACGAAAACGCCGTCTGGTAGATATTCAGCGCCAGAAATTCGTTGGTCATAAGCGCCCTGCCCATAAACATACCCGAAGGCCCGCCGGCAGTAAGAGCGAAATTTACGTCGAATTGTTTGAAAGAGTTTATAAGTGTAAGGAACATTGAAACCGTAAATGCCGGAGCAACCAGGGGAAACATTATGTGCTTAAGCCGTTGCCAGTAACTTGCTCCGTCAATTTCCGCAGCTTCCATAAGCGAAGTAGGAATGGTCTGTATGGCGGCTACGTAAATCATCATTATATACCCTGCATATTGCCACGTACCGACAATAACTATTGCCAGCAGGGCCAAATACTGATGGGCAAGGAATTGGTTTTCTTTCAGCCAGGTAAAACCTATCATGCTGCCAAACGAAGGTATGGCATTGTTGAATATGAATTGCCAAATATAACCCAGAATAAGTCCGCCGATAAGGTTCGGGAGGAAAAACCCCGAACGGTAAATTCCGGTTAACTTAAGTTTACTTGTTACCAAAAGAGCAAGGGAAAACGCGCAGATATTTAAAACAACTATATTTAAAACAGCGTATACAGTGGTAATAAAAAACGAGTGAAGGAATGTAATATCTTTCGTTACAGCGGCGAAATTCCGCATCCCCACCCAGTCTACCTGTGTACCTGTTATCGCATTCCAGTTTGTAAAAGAGTAGTATATTCCCATAAAAAAAGGAATTACAATTACCATGACAAACGCGAAGATTGCCGGAAATAGAAAGATAAAAAACAAGGGCGTGTTTCGCGGTCCACTGGTCTTGTACTTTGCTTTGCCCATACCAGCCTCCGAAAACAGCATGCGCCGCAAAAGGTGCATGCTGTTTTATGTTAAGAAAAAGTTTTTTACTTGATATCAGCAACTGCCCGGGTAAACAAGTTGACAAATTCTCTTACGTCAATCTGTCCGGCAGCCATTTGGCCAAATATCGGTCCCAGGATATTCATGCCAAAACCATCGGGCATGTCATTTTGCTGCCAGGAGTATATCTTACCCTGGGCAGACCATTCCTGAACGGCTTTTGAAAACTGTCCTGCGGGCTGCAGCCTGCAGGATTTAAATGCGGGAACCATCCCGGCTTTATTCACCATGTAGTCATGACCTTCCGGTGTAGAAGACATGGCAATAAGGAACTTTCTGGCTTCCTCTATTCCTTTGGATTTTGCGTTTATTATGTAGTACGAAGGGGCGCCGACAAAAATACCGTCCGTAGTTTCGGGAAGGAACGCATGCGGGACATAACCCATTTCAAAGGTAATACCCAAATCCGCAAAAGTCGGATCCGTCCAGTTGCCCTGATGGATAAATACCGTCTTGCCAATGGCATAATCGCCAAGCTGCTGGTCATAACCGCCCGTAAGCAGGGTGTTCCTGTTGGAATAACGGAACAGTAAATTCATGTATTCGGCGAATCTTGTAAGACGCTCGCTGTCTACCTGTCCGTTATTCAGCATATCAATATATTTTGTGGAATTGGTATACGGAAGACCCAAGGTAAGGTAGGAATTTACCCCGTGCAAACCGGTAACCCAGGTCATGCCGGGACCGGATACCATTGAGACAACCGCGTCAATGCCCAGAGTTCCCTTCATGGAATCAATCTTTTCAAAGGCGGCTCTGATACCGTCGATGTTCACCAGTGTTCTGGGATCCACTCCTGCTTTGGCAAGGAGTTCCTTGTTGTAACCGAGTCCCCAGCCTTCAATTGCTACCGGGAAGCCGATGACTTTACCGTCAACCGGATCGATATAGGCAACATCAGTGTCGTTAACCCACGGCTCACCCGAAAGGTCGGTAAGCCTGCCCGAATTCCTGGCATCCTCGTACCCGGCCCTTCCTTCGAAGACGAATATTTCGGGTTCCGTGCCGGAGTTGAACATCGCAGCAATGTTCGGCGCATAAGGGGTTTCGCCGCCGAAACTCCTTATATTGACCTTTATGCCGGTTTGCTTCTCGTATACGGCTGCAAAACCTTTTAAAGCTTCGTCAATTTCAATTTTATTGCTGATAAGGGTAATCTCTGTAACAGCACCATCGGCAGAAGCGCCCGACTTTTGTGAACACCCAATAAACGCAAGGGTGATCAGAAACGCCGCTGCCAAAACAAACATAAAATGCTTCATCTTCATTTCTTTCTCCTAAAAAAATGCTTTCAAATTCAAGTAAGGTGGTATTATAGACTACACCATTTATTTTTACGCTGTCAAGCTAAGGAATCGTCTTTAAGTTGTCATTACAGCTGTTCAAACACCGCCCGGATAAACCATTCATGGTTTTTACTTGCTTTTTCCGGGGAATGGTGTATATTAATTGAAGGATGTTAATCGATCCTGCTTTTACAACATACTATCCTCATGCCTCGCAGCCGATTGGGATTCCCAAACAAACTGTGAACCCGGCTGTTACAGGAATGCCCGGTGTAGGCAGGTTACCGGAAATAACCGGGACACCGGCCGGTAAACAAGTGCCTCAGCAGAGCAGTTTGTATTTTCCCGCCGTGGTCGTAGACATTTCCCCGGAAGCATGGAACACGTACAATCGGAATATTGCAAACAAAGGTCTGGCCCCGCCGGAAAATCCCGGACAAAAAGGCGCTTTACCCGGTACACCGCAGGTAATAATGCAAGGCAATAACGCCAAGGGTGTCAGCGAAGTATTTGAAACCCATGAATGTCAGACCTGTAAAAGCCGTAAATACCAGGACAGTTCAAGCGATCCTTCAGTAAGCTTCCAGGCGCCGACTCACCTTAGTCCCGGTCAGGCGGCAGGAGCTGTGGCAGCCCATGAAGGTGAACATGTAGCCCACGAACAGGCTAAGGCCGAACGGGAAGACAGGCAAATAGTCAGCCAAACTGTTACGATCAATACTTCAATATGCCCTGAATGCGGACGGGTGTATGTCTCGGGCGGCGTAACACGTACAATTACAGCAAACAAGCAGGACAACACTCCGGAAGTGCCGGAAGAAAGTCCTGCCGTATAATGTTCACTAAAGCATTTGCCGGTTACGATAATTTCGTTCCAGGATATCCAGCGCACCAAGCATATCCTGTTCAAAATTGGCAAAACCCCGTTCATCGTCGTTTGCTATTTCACTTTTAAGCCGTGCAAGACGTTCACGAAGGGGCTGTCTTTTTTCCTCTCCCATAAATGGAATGCCCTCGGCTTCTTTGCTATCCATTCTAGTAAGGCCGCTTATTTTGTAAAGGGGTGCGCCCAGGTGAATGCAGGTGTCGGCACGATGATAGAATTCCATAATAAGTTCCAGCAACCGTATCTGTTTGGAGGGGACGCAGTACTTGTCTATCGGGTCGAAAGAATTTTGCTGGAGAAAACCGTCTTTGATTAAATCCGATGCCAGCAGTACCAGACGTTCACCGTCGGGAAGTGCATCAGGACCAATAAGCCGGACTATCTCCTGAAGGCGCTGTTCCTTTTTAAGGAGTTCAAGCGCTTCCTGCCTTATCGTGGCCCAGGCCGGATCGAGTTTTTGCCACCAGGATTTTACTTCTTCAGCATATTCGGAATAACTGTCTATCCAGGAGATTGCAGGATAATGCCGGGCATTTGCCAGTTCCCGGTCAAGAGCCCAAAAGCAACGGATAAAACGTTTGGTATGCTGGGTAACAGGTTCCGAAAAATCACCGCCCGGCGGAGACACCGCTCCGATCATTGTTACCGATCCTTCTTTGCCGCTCAACGTGTTGACCCTGCCGGCCCGTTCGTAAAATTCGGCAAGTCTTGTAGGAAGATATGCGGGGAATCCTTCTTCCGCAGGCATCTCTTCCATGCGGCCGGATAACTCCCGTAGCGCTTCCGCCCAGCGGCTGGTTGAATCCGCCATAATTGCCACATGGTAACCCATGTCGCGGTAAAATTCCGCCAGAGTTACTCCTGTATAAATCGACACTTCTCTTGCGGCAACAGGCATATTGGAAGTGTTGGCAATAAGAATTGTCCTCTCCATTAATGAGCGGCCGGTTCGCGGATCTTCCAAACGGGGGAACTCGGTGAGTACATCGGTCATCTCGTTGCCGCGCTCTCCGCAGCCAATATATACAATTACATCGGCATCGCACCACTTGGCTATTGCATGCTGGGTCATGGTCTTACCCGTACCAAAACCGCCGGGAATCGCTGCAGCCCCTCCCTTGGAAAGCGGAAAGAATAAATCTATTACCCGCTCTCCGGTAATTAAAGGCTGGTCGGGCGGAAGGCGCTGGGCGCATGGACGGGGAATACGTACCGGCCACCACTGGGCCAGAGAAACTTCCGTGCCTGTGTCTGTCCGGGCTATTATATCGGTACAGCAGTATTCCCCCGGAGGAGCAAGCCAAACAATACGGCCTTTTGTATCAGGCGGAATCATAATCGTGCAGGTAATACTTTCCGTTTCTTTGACTGTTCCCAGGTTTATTCCCTGTTTCGTTTCTATATCGTTTCCGACTGCAAGCTGTGAACAAAGTTCCGCATCAGGAACAAAGGGCCAGCGCTTATCCATATCCAACGCTTCGGCCCTTACGCCGCTCTCCATAAAAGCGCCGGTTTTTTTATATAAAACTTTAAGCGGCCGCTGTATTCCGTCGTAAATTGTTCCGACAAGACCAGGCCCCAGCAGCACAGAAAGAGGACGTGCAGTTGATACTACAGGCGCCCCTATCCTGAGTCCTGTATCATCTTCATATACCTGAATTAATGCTTCATCTTTTTCCAGCCGGACAATTTCACCGGTAAGCCGTTTTTCTCCGACTTCAACAAGGTCGAAAAGACCGGCGTTGCCCAGGCCGTTAGCCTTGATAATTGGGCCGGAAATACGCGTAACTTTTCCCGGTTCAGCCATCTCCGCCTCCGCCGTTAAAACTACCGGTAACAGCGTCATTTCCGGAGACTGTGTGTACATGAACGGTTGATACCGGTAAAAATAAATCTTTAATGTTACCCAATAGCGCTGCGGCAAGTTCAGCCCGCTTGTCCAACAGCAGCGCTTCCGCAGCATTGTCTACAGAAACGGTAATTCTTAGCTGGGCAAAATCTATCACCATCGCCGGAAAAGAACCGGGTATCATGTAAAGAGGATCTTCATTATAACTAAAAGATATCCCGCCAAAAGAACCAACAAGGTCGCTGCATTCTTCTTTGGAAACAGCACGATAACGGAGAGAAACAGCGACTGACTGCTTTAAGTGATCTGGAGAGTCAGAAAAAATTAAAGATATTTCCTCTTTTCTTTTATCCAGTTCTCTTTTCATAATGTACAGCAAAGAAGCACGATCCAACGATGCAAGAAATTCTTCCATTGCCTTATGTAAAAAACGATCGATGGTTTCTAAACGGATTCTGCTCTTGTCCATGGGAAGCCTGGCCATAATTTCCAATTGCAACTGATCTTCTTTTTTTGCATAGTCAGCACGAACTTTTCCTTCTGAACGTTTGAATTTTTTATCCCAGCTTGCCTTTGATGAACCAATTGAATCATCGGCAGTCTTGAGTATTTTAAATGCTTTTTTCCGTGCATCTTCCAGGATTTCCCTGTCTAACACTTCGGTGGTATGAAGTTCTTCCATATTTTAAACATGTACCCCTATTGCTTCTCTGATTGAATCAACCAGGGTTTTGTGCCCCGGAAGATGTCCCAGAGTCCCGGGAATTTCCACCACAAGAGGATAGTCGCCTTTTATCTGCCAGTCTGTCAAAGTGTTCCCCAGCCATAAAGCGGTTTCTTCCGTAAGAATCAAGACACGGCAGCTTATTGCACCGGGAAGGAATGTTCCTGCAGTTTCGTCCCATCCGCGAGTACATTTATCAAATACCGCAAGTGCGTCTTCTTTTCCGGATACTGCCTGGCCTTCTATTCCTACAAAACGGAAAGCTGTTACCAGTTCTGCTTCCCCAATAAAAAAATAGTCCACACTAGAAAATCAGTATAAGCAGAGCGACAAGGAAGCCCCAAAGACATATCCCTTCCGCAAGGCCAGCATAAGGCAAAGCCTTTCCGGAAAGTTCCGGATTCTCGCTCATTGCTCCCATAGCTGCGGATCCTATCTGGCCTACCGCAATACCTCCCGCAACGCAGGAAATCCCCACTGCCAGAGCTGCTGCAAAATACTTCCATACTGAAACATTCTGGGCGACTGAAGCTTCTCCTTCGTCACTTTCCGCTTCCTGGGCAAAAACCATTGCCCCCAAAACCAGCAGTATGGTCAATAAAATCAACATCTTTTTCATCTATACGACTCCTTAAATTATTGCTCTGCTCTTTTCCTGAAACGGAAAGGCGCAAAAGCAACACCTGTTTCCGTAAAAAACTTGCTGAAAAATTCATAATATTGCAACCGTACTACCTGTATGGCTACAATCATTCCTTCCAACAGAATAATGATACCGTTTCCTGCAATAAGAATCAAAAGGGAAATAAGCGGGCCTGCCGCAAGATTCTGCACCAGACCTGAAAGGGTAAAGACAATAAAAGAAAGCACCGCATGGGAAAGGGCAAAAGCGCCCACACGAACGAAACTGACGGTATTGGAAATATACGAAGAAGCGGATTCAATTAATTCAACAAATCCTTCTACGATAAACACAATAAGACCATGTTCCAATACAGGTCTTTCGCCGGAAATAAGCCGCCAGATTGCAGGACCAAAAAAAATTAAAAAAACCGGAACGGCAAGTCCCGCATAATCATAATTTTCAAAACGGCCGTTGCGAAGAATACGCAATGCAATAAATATCGCATACCAAAAAAGGAGCATTCCCGCAAGCCCTGTTTTTGAAAAAAACGCCTTTTCATATTTTTTTTGGCTGCACTGATTGGCAATGTTTACAAGAAGTCCGATAGAATTAAGGATAACACCCACAGCTATGGTAAAACCGAAAAAGTAAAACATCTTTGCAATGTTATCTTTGTCGGGCATTAAGCGGAGAATACGAGCCGGGGCAGCGCCGGGAATGCCGAAGCTTTTCATAAAAAAACCAAGAACGGCCTGTGTTGGTTTTTCAAGAAACCTTTCGTTGGTAAAAAAAGCACCGTTTAAAACGCCCATGATCATTGAAGAAACACCCACCGCTTTAAGCGGTGTGGAAAAATGTTTAAACGAAGAAAGGAATTTGCTTTTGTTTTTTAAACCTAATGTTATCCCTAAAAGAAAAAGTACCAAACCCTGTCCCAGATCACCGAACATTATTCCAAAAAGTATTGTAAAGAAAAAAGCTACAAAAGGCGTTGGATCCAGTGTTCCGTAGAGCGGCGCCCCGTATGAAAACACTACAGATTCAAACCCGCGTACAAAAGCGCCGTGCTTCAGGGAAACCGGAACCTTTTCCCTGCCCTCTACTATATCTTCCAATTCATCCGGATTGTAAGATCGTACAGCGATACGTCCTTCGGTCCGGTTATTCAATTCATTAACCAGTACTTGCACCTCGTCCGCAGGAACCCAGCCGTTAATAACAAAAACATTTTGTGTTCCCCGCAGCCGCCGTTTAAATTCTTCCACTGTCTGCGCCATAAGGTACGAAGCGGTCAGGCGCTGCAGCGAAGGACCATATTCTTTTTTTAAATCTTCTTTTTTTCCGGCAATGATTTCCAGCTCTTTTTCCGTTAAGGCAATTCTATCCTTAAGGCCATTAAGAAGATCTTCGGGAACACCTTTATAACCTTCAGGGATGGCAATGGGCGTAAAAGCTGTTTTTTTCAGCGCCGAGTCCAGGGCAAAGCGGCCCTTGCGGGAAGCGGCGGCGAGGAAACGTCCTGTATCGTCCAGGGGGATGATTACCGCACGGTCGGCAAGATTTTCACGCAATGCCTCCTGACGGCGCGGATCAAGCCGGCCAACGCGCAGAGTAAGATAAGAAAGCTGATCCAGATCCGAAAATGGAGCGTTCAACTTGGAAAATGCCTTCGCTTCGTTAATGGTTTCTGCCAGTTTTTTCTTTTCTTCATTCTGTTCGTTTTCTTTTGCACTTAATCCAAGAATTGTTACCAAAAGTGCAGAAACCAATTGTTCTTCCGCTTCTGTGGGAAGAACAGTATCTTCGAACGGTTCATCAGGCAGTTCAATACCCAAATACACAGCGGCGGAACGGAGGCGGGTTAAATTTTCCTTTATATGAGTTACTTTTCCGGAACTGCCCAATGAGCTTCCTTCGTCTGCCGAAAATTTATCGCCGGAAAAATGCATTAAACCATGGCGGCCCAGAAATTCAATAACGGGATCTACATCACGTACAAGAACCGTCATTTCAACCTGCTTCATTTTCTGCGGACGAATCATGAAACAAGCTCCAGAGCAACAAGCACATCTTTGCAGGACATTCCCATACCAAGTCCTTCGGTACAGCTTGTAAGAAGGTCTTCTTCGAATTGCTTGAGTTTTATAAAACAAAACACTTTATCGACATACGAAAGACTGGTTCGGAACCAATGCAGCGCCATATGATACAGGTATTCCGATGCAGCATTCTGAAAATACCGGGGATCAGCCTGCCAATGACCGAAAGCAGGATTAAGAAAACGAAGGCGTTTCCATTTCTCCCATTCGCCGTAATCATCCATTGAATACTCAAGTGCAGCAAGGGCATCTTCGCAGAGTTTATTGTTTTTTTCTATAAAAACCAAATGCTGTTTTACTTCTTCCGATTTCATGCCGTAGTATCTGCGCAACCTGAGTACCCAGGCACAATTCCTAAGGGCAATTTCTTCGGCAATAATCTTTTCCGCCGCTATGCGATCCTTTTTTTTAAGAAGCGTCAAACTTGTCCATAATTTTGTGTAGTAATCGCGATCCAAAGCTGTTTCTAAAGATACTTCACCGGGGTTATCATCTCCCGGTTTCACAGGAGCGGCAGGATATTTGTTTTGGTCAAGGTACGCAAGAATAAACTGCAAATCCGTTTGCTCAAGCATTGCTTTGGGATCCGGCCAGGCGCTAAAATTAACGGTACCAAAACTACCCAGAGGTGTAAAAGCCGGTCTGGATGAAACTTCTCCTTCAGCAATCAAAGCAAGTGCGGTTTTAAGATCCGAGTATTCATAAACCCTCAGTAAAAGCAAAAACAGAACCGGAGGATTTTTAAATGATTTAAGAACCGAACCAATGGCATCAACCCCTCGGCCGGAAAGACGCCGTTCAAGATCGGAAAGCAGTTCCCGTTCGGGCAGTTCTCTGGCTTCCGATCCAAATACAAGCTGATCCAGTTCAGAAAGCCGGTTTATGGGGTTAAGTGCGGTTATACGGCGGCTTATAAAAGACTTGCCGATAATGCCGCTGGCCTTGACAAAGGCATAGGCCTTTTCCCCCGAACGAATCAAGAGGGGAACTCCGCCCGACCACTTGCAAGTGGTCGGGCAAGCTCACATTCGTTTGCCTGGGTGATTATACATTTTTCTCCCACAAGCAGAGAAAAAGCCAGATCTGAAAAACTTTCGTTTTGCCTGGGCATAGAATCAAGACTCGCCCGGTATTCATCAAGAATCCTGTTATATTTATTTTTAACGGCGTCGGCCGATATCCGGTATTCCGTTTCCAGTTCCGCAGTTAATTTTTGATACGATTCATCAAAAGCAATCCGGTTTTTTTCTTCTGCTTCTTTGATACGCCGATCTGCTTCTGCCTGGGCATCATCTACCAAAACTGCAGCCTGTCCTTCTATCTTGAGCAAATGCTGCAAAATATCCGTATCATCCATATTATTTAATCTAATGCAGTAAGAATGTTTTCGTACTTTCTGATAATGGCGCTGGCTGATGTTGGATCGTTTTGTGAAGCAAGATCAGTAAAAAATTGCGGATTTTGCAGCATTTCCGCCAGCCTTTTCAGAATACGCAAATGTAACTCCGATTCTGTCTGAGGAGCAAGAATCATAAAAAGAAGATACACCGGCTGTTCGTCCAGAGCATCATAATCAATGCCTTGCCGGGAAATACCCAAAAATCCGTAAACCTTGTCTATGGAAGCTACCCTTCCGTGAGGAACGGCAATTCCTTTCTGAATGCCTGTAGACATTTTTCGTTCCCGGGTTCTGATTGCTTCAAGCACCTCTTCCCTGATATTTATATGAGAAGCCTGACAAAAAGCATCGGCAAGCTCTTCGAAGGCCTCATCCTTGTCTTCGGCTTCAAGGCCAATTTTTATAAAATTACTCTCAAAGAGCTCACTTAATAGCATTTTATTCCCCCGTCCCGGGTTCAAGATCTTCGGAAGGAATCTCTTCAGGAGCAATCCCCTCTGTGTAAATTCCTTCGGGAGAAACCCCGGTATCGGTATTTTCCCACCAGATATTATCTCCGCTTACAGATTGTTCCCGTCCTGCAGCCTCTACCCCGGATGTTCCAGAACTACGGTTGAGCAGCGCCATACCCAGGCTTAGCATTAAAAACAGGGCTCCAAGAATGGAAGTAGCCCTGGTCAGCACATTCCCCGACCTGGATCCGAAAGCGGAGGCGCTTCCCCCGGCAAAAATTCCCCCTAAACTGTCCCCTTCTTCATTCTGAACCAGTACCAGGAGGATTAATAACACCGCTATAAGCATAAAAACCACTAAAAGCAGTATACCAACAATACCCATGAAATAACTCCGTTAGAGGGCCATAAACCCCCGTTATTGAATTGTAACAAGGTGAAAAAACTTATTCAAGAGGGCTTTTTAGTTATCTTTTATCCTGAATCATCACATCAGGTAAAATATCCGGTTTGGATCAACCGGTTCCAAGGGCTTCTTTTGCAACACCTATAGTGGCTGTTAAACCTATACGATCTGCACCGCTGTTAAATAGCTCCAGAGCCCTTTGCAGGGTTTTTACACCGCCATCAATTTTGATACCGACTTTGCCGCCTACAATACTCCGCACAAATATAACATCCGCTTCTTCGGCTTTTTTTCCGGAAAGGGCATTGGAGATTTTAACAAAATCGCATCCGCAATCACGAATTAAAGAAAGAACAGCCTTTTTTTCTTCATCAGAATACAGAGACTGTTCATAAATTGCCTTAATCAGACACTTGCCCCGGGCAATTTGGAGCATTTCCTGTAATTCACGCCGTGCAATATCAATTTCACCGCTTTTTATTGCCAGCACATTTAATGCCACATCCATTTCCGCAGCACCTTTGCGAATACATTCACGGAGTTCTGCGCTTTTTGCCGTCTGAGAAGCGGCACCGTGGGGAAAACCCGCTGCAGAACATACCGCTACGTCGGTACTGCCAAGAATGTTTGCAGCACACTCCACATAATAGGGAGACACCACCACATTGGCCACCCTGTATTCAGCGGCAAGCTTACATTCGGCATTAATCTTTTCTCTGCTGATTCCCGGATCGAGAAGAGAATGTTCAAGTTTACCCGGAACTGTCAAATTCATACCTTTACCGCGCAGTTCTGCGGACGGACCAAGGCTTAATCCGGAATGGGAAACGGGAAGAACAGCGGTAGGCAGTGCCGTTTTACTGCCTGTTCCCAAAAGCTTTCCAAGTTCTCTTTCGGTCTCTTTAATAATTTCATTCACATTCATGCACACGCCACCTCCTGGTGGCGAACTATAATAACTTCCTTGCGCTCGCGGCCCGAAGGGACGCATGCACACACCGCCTCCGGCGGTGAACTATAATAACTTCCTTGCGCTCGCCGGTAACGGCGCCGTGGCCCGAAGGGACGCATGCACACACCGCCTCCGGCGGTGAACTACAATAACTGTGCTATTTTCCGTGTTGGGCAACAGTCTGTTTGCCGTTGATAGTAAAACTGTCCAAAACCCCGCAAATAGTAAGATCTGCGATAAGTTCCTTATCGCCTGTAAACATATTGGCCGCTCCGCCGTCTACATTTACCAGAACTATATCTCCCACCCCTGCATGGGCCGCATCAAAGGCAATCTGACGCTTACCGTCGGGAGTTCCGTCGGGATTGAGGTATTCCACGATCATCAGTTTATAGTTTGTAAAACTTCTATCCTTGATAGTGGAGATGAGGTTTCCAACAACTTTGGCGATTTTCACAATCGGCCTTTATTTGGGCAGTATTCCTTCCACATCATCATGGGGAGCGGGAATAACATGGAGACCGTAGAGTTCGCCCACTACTTTGGCGGCAGCTGCGCCCGCATCAACGGCAGCTTTAACGGCGCCGGTATCGCCCCGTACCATAACGGTGACCAATCCTGAGCCGATCTGTTCTTTGCCGACAAGTTTTACATTGGCAGCCTTTACCATGGCATCCGCCGCTTCAATGGCTCCGATAAGCCCCTTGGTTTCTACCATTCCCAATGCTTCTTTCATTTAGATCCTCCTGTAAAGAATGTTATTCATTCTTTAATTTTTACCCTGGGGGTATTTCTTCGTTGTATGTATCTATAAAGCCGACTATGGCCGCATCGACCGGTACGTCTTTGCGGAACATCTTTGCGGCTTCCTTAGATCCGATCAGATATACATAATCACCAGGTCCTGCCTGACGGGTTGAGTCTCCGGCAACAATAGAGCCGGCCTCTTTCCCGTTTTCAATCAGTTTTACGGTTAAAAGGGGAATTCCCTGAAGACGTTCCTCCTTGACCGTAGCGACTACAGTTCCGGTAACAATGCCCGTATACACTTATTTTGCCGCCTTGGGAACCGAAGGCAGTATCCCTTCCACATCACCATGAGGTCTGGGGATTACATGAAGTCCGTAGAGATTTCCCACACGTTTGGCCGCTTCAGCTCCGGCGTCGACAGCAGCTTTTACAGCTCCAACATCGCCCCGGACCATAACGGTAACCAGCCCTGATCCTATCTGCTGTTTGCCGATAAGTTCTACGTTGGCAGCTTTTACCATGGCATCGGCCGCTTCAATGGCTCCGATAAGTCCCTTGGTTTCTACCATTCCTAATGCTTCTTTCATACCAACTCCTTACAAATGTATTTGTTTAACAAATAGATTCAATTATTTTTTTATGGGGAGACGGAATAACCGTACTTGCCCCAAGCATACCATGCACTTCTTCCAAACTCTCCGCCGCTTCAACGGCGGCCCGGACAGCGGCAACTTCTCCGGTTAGTATAACAAAAGCCTTGCCGCCCAAACCCCTTCCTAACCGGACTTCGATAAGGTTAATCGCCGCAGTCTTTACCGCTGCATCCGCTGCCTGTATGGCTGCGCACATGCTGTAACTTTCCATTATTCCAAGAGCATTTACATCTTCTGTTTCTGCGGTTGCAACAATAGCAGGCGCTACCTGTTCATGTATACCGGGAATTACAAGGGAATCCACCAGGGCAGAACCCGCGGAAGTTTTGCCTGCTTCTACAGAAGAGCGAACCGCTGCAACTTCCCCTTCTACAATAACAATATATTTTCCCGCACAGACTGCCTGGGACGTTACGAGTTCCACTCCCGCAGCTTTGAGCATGGCATCGCCGGCCTGTATACCCAAAGGTATGGACATGGTTTCTATCATTCCCAGTGCATTTCTCATTACCTTACTCTGCCTTTATTGTTATGATATCAGATTGTACATCAACCACTGTTCCATTAACCGGCGCATGGATCAGCGATCCCAATCCCTGAGGTATTCCAATAACCGTTCCTTTTTTTACTGCCGTCCCTTTTTCTACCGCTGCTTTGCAGGGAGCGCCCAGGTGCATTTTCAGAGGAATGCGGTACTCGTTTACTTTTCCGGTAAAAGATATTAACGGTGCATCCCGATCGTATTTTACAAGAGCAAGCCGTGACATAAGCCGCTTTAAAGGGATTTTTTTAACCCCAAGTCCGGAATCCACAGGACCTGCTTTTTCTTTTTCCGGTTTAATCCCCTCTCCCATCATGGCCTTCTTAAAGTTCCCCATTACCGTTGATGGGGCAAGACCAAAGTTACAGGCATAGTAACTACAAATTCCGCATTCGCAGCAGCTAAAAAGACTGTCGGTATTACCGAGCAAATTGCCTTTTTCTGAAGAGAGTGCACGCATTGCCTTATGGGGAGCAACGCCAAGACCAAGCGCAGCCCGCGGACAAAGCTGGGTACAGATTGAACATTGGCAGCATACAGCTTTGGCAAGTTTTGCCTGCCTTTGTAAATCTACGTGTTTATACGAAAGAAGTTTGTGTTTTTTCGGCAGAGGCAGTATGCCCCCGGTGATCTTTGTTACAGGCTCTTCCAGGCTTTGTGCCGAAGCGCCCATTAGAGGGCCGCCAAGTATCACTTCATAATCGCCGGCATTTCCCGATTCAAAACCCCCTGCCGCTTCGATAAGGGCACTTATGGGAGTGCCTATGGGAACTTCCATGGTAACGGGATTTTTTACCGCTCCCGAAACGGTAATTATTTTGTCTGTTACAGGTTTACCGTCAAGAGCGCCTGCAATGTTTACAAGGGTGGCAACATTGGAAACCACGGTTTTTACATCAAGAGGAATTCCGCCGGTAGGAACAACACGGCCTGTAACATCATATACAAGAGTTTGTTCGTCGCCGGAAGGATAAGTACTCTTCATTAAATGAAGCTCTATTTTTGTTCCGGCAGTTGCTTTTTTAAGTGAGTTAACCGCTTCTTCGTAATGGCTTTTGGTCGCAATAACAAGTTTTTTTGCACCCATGTGTTCCGCTGCAGCAAGCATGGCGCGCACTATGTCAGCGGCGTTTTTTTCCATAATACGGCGATCCGAGCGGAGTAACGGCTCACATTCTGCGCCATTGGCAATGAGGTATTCAGCCTGTGTGTCCAGTTTTACATGGGTGGGAAATCCGGCGCCTCCGGCGCCGACTATACCTGCCTCACGTACCTGGTCAAGAAAACTCATTTGATTAATTCACCTCACTCAAATTCAACCAAAAACCCGTCCTTTCTGTTTAAACAATTCTGAAATCTCCATGGAGCACACAGCGCCGCAAGCGTGTAAATGAGTGAGCCGCCGTTACTCCTTCTCCGGTGGGAGTTGCAATGGTAAGTGTTGCATACCCTTCACCGTTAAAGCCAATCCCTGAATAAGAGGGGGCATTTTTAACAAAAATCGTTGTATTCAGCGCATGGGCTGCATAGCTCATGTGTTTGATATTGGTTGAGTGGATCATCGCCGAATGCTGGCAGCCCTGCTCGGCACGAATTGCATGGGAGACAGCATCGTCTATGTCTTTTACCCTTGCAATACCCAAAACAGGCATAAGCATTTCTGTCATAACAAAAGGATGATAGGGATCAACTTCTGCAATAACAAGCCGGGGATTTCCGGTATAAGCTACACCTGCGTCCCGAAGTATTACCGCAGCATCACGCCCCACATATTTCCGGTTAATTACATACTGCCCGTCTTTGTTGATTAAGGTAGTAGCAAGAACTTTTTTTATGTCTTCGCCGCCAATAAGAAAAGCGCCGTTACGAACCATTTCTGCAATAAGCGCGTCAGTAATATTGGCAAAGGCAAAGACTTCTTTTTCGGCAACACATAACACATTGTTGTCGAATGAAGCGCCATCCACTATGTCTTTTGCCGCTTTTTCCAGTATTGCCGTATCATCAACAATTACAGGAGGATTTCCCGGACCGGCGGCAATAACTTTTTTGCCGGTTTTCATGGCAGCTTTTACTACCGGTTCCCCGCCGGTAATGGAAAGAAGGGGAATATCTTTGTGGGTCATCAGGGCCGTTCCGGTTTCCAAAGTTGGTTCACGCACTGTTGTAATAAGCCCTACAGGTCCTCCGGCCGATACAATTGCTTCGTTAAGAATGCGCATTGTTTCCTGAGAAACATTTTTTGCCGCAGGGTGCGGATTAAACACAACGGCATTTCCCGCCGTAATCATGCTTATTGAATTGTTGATAACTGTTGACGGGGGATTTGTAGACGGTGTGATAGAACCGATTACGCCGAAAGGAGCCATTTCCACCAGGGTAAGGCCGTAATCGCCGGACCATGCCTGGGTACGGAGATCTTCAATACCCGGAGTTTTATTTGCCGCAAGAAGATTTTTTAAAACCTTGTGCTCCACCCGGCCATAACCTGTTTCATGATTCGCCATCTCGGCAAGTTTCTGCGCATTGTCTCTGGCAGCCTGACGCATGGCTTCGATAAGCTTTCCGCGTTCTTCCAGGGTTGCTTTACCAAGCTGCCGCTGTGCATCTTTTGCCCTGGCAACAGCTTCGTCAACGGTATCAAAGATCCAGTTTTCCCCGCTTGCAACGGAAACTGCACCGAAAGTGAGTTTTGCAACTACCTGAGATGCAATTTTTTCTATTTCTTCTTTTGTCATCATATGCTCTTCTCTTTATGTTTGTCGAAAATTCTCTTTTGGTTCATGTCAATGTAATCAATGATCGCAATAATCGTACTGTCTGCAGGTTTGTTTTCGGTAACGGATGTTTGACGCGAAGAAGATCCGCCAACGATCATTACAACCTCCCCTTCTCCGGCACCAACGGCATCTATGCTTACCACCGGAGCGCCTTTCTCTGTCCAGGTATCAAGATCAATATTCCTGGTAAGGAGCAATTTAAGCCCGTTGAGTTTTTCCGATTTATTGGTACTTACCACCGTACCGATTACCCTTGCAATTTGCATAACGTTATCCCTTTTTCCTTTGCCCGGTCCCTGGCAGCCGGACTAACAAATCCCTTTACAGTATAATAAATGGTTTCTTCGCTCCGGGCCAATGCTTTATTAACATCGTTTTCCGTTACAAGCTCAAGCGCAACGCCGCTGGCTTTGGGAGAACCTTTGCCATAACTTTGCAATACAGTAGATACGGATTTTCCGCCCATAGCACAAGCTTCAAGGATGGTGCCGCAAAGTATACCGTTTCCGTTAGCCTCGTCGGTATCCAAATGGACTTCCAAATCAAAGTCTTTGGCAACTCTGACAGCAATATTCCCGATAATTCCTTCACGGGGAGACGGAGTTTTAATCGAAACAGCATCGCCGTCTTTTACGCCATAAAGAACAGCCTGTTCCGTCGAAAGATGAACATGGCGGGCAGCTACAATCACCCCCTGATTAATGGTGATTTTTCCGGCAGGTCCGGTAATAGTACAGCCGGGAGTTCCGGCAATGCTGCCGCTCATCCGGATATGCGGTTTTATACCAAGCGTAAAACTGTCGCTTACCGAAATTTCAACCTGTGTCTCACTGCGCTCCGGGCCAAGAACCCTAACTTTTTTTATGTATCCTTTAGGGCCTGCAATCTCTATCGTTTCTTCGCAGGCAAACTGTCCCGGCTGGGAAAGTTCCCTGAACCGGGTCATTTTTTTCCCCTGACCAAAAAGCTTTTCAAAATGATCTTTGGAAAGATGTACATGACGGGCCGAAACAGCAACAGGGAAATAATATATCCCTCGCCCGGCAAATTCACGGAGTATAGTATTCTGTATAAGCCGTTTCAGTACATCTTCGTTCATTGATTAATACGCCTGTTTTGTTATCGTTACGATCCCTGTCGGACATTTTGATGTACACTTGCCGCATTTTTCGCAATCGTCGGGTTTTGTTTCTATTTCGCCTTCTACAATTTTTATTCCCTTGCTTGTACCCATACGTACCGCACCGGCTTTAAGCATTTCATCACAAATTCGCCGGTCATTAATGCCTGTTGATGCCTTTACTTTTATTCTATCTCCAACTGTTTGCTTCATAAGCCGGATGTCTTCTGCAGTAGCGGCGCCGGGACCGAAGCCGGTACAGGTTTTGACAAAATCCACCCCGGCTTTTTTTGCCAGGGTACAGGCAGCTACTTTTTCTTCGTCCGTTAATAACCCGGTTTCGATAATTACCTTGACAATTGCATTGGGATGCGCAGCATTTACCACAGCCAGAATATCATTATACACAACATCGTACTCTTTATCCTTTAAGGCGCCAATATTGATCACCATATCTACTTCTTCAGCGCCATTTTTTATTGCCTCTGCAGCTTCCACAGCTTTAACCATCGTCGTAGTGGCTCCCAGGGGGAAACCAATAACGGAACAGGTTTTTACGCCCGAGCCTTTCAACTGTGAAGCAACATAGGCAACATTGGCCGGATTAATACAAACCGAAGCAAAATGATACTGCTTTGCTTCGTCGCAGAATTTTTTTAAGGCAGCCTTTACGGTATCCTGTTTAAGCACCGTATGATCCATGTATTGGGCATAACCGGCATCATAGCCTGCCTTGACGGTCTTGGGACCGGACACTGCCTGAGCGCCGGTTTTATTCATTACATTCCTGGTTACTTCTTTTACAATTTCATTGATATCCATGGTTTTCTCCCTGTTAAAATAGCAAACCGCTATTAATACCCTTTAATAGTTTTCCCTTTTATAATACTAATTCCGCCTGAAGTACCAAGACGTGTTGCCCCTGCTCTGATCATTCCTACTGCATCGTCAAAAGATCTGACCCCTCCTGCAGCTTTTACTCCCATTACCGGGCCTACCGTCTTTCTCATTAGAGCAACATGTTCCGGCGTTGCCCCTGCCGTTGAAAACCCAGTTGATGTTTTTACAAAATCAAGCCCGGTATTTTTTGCAATCTCACATGCATTAATGATTTCTTCTGTGGAAAGAAGGCAGGTTTCTATAATTACTTTTAGAAGCGCCGTTGAACCGCAGGCTTTTCGTACAGCGGCCATGTCTTCTTCTACAAGTTTTAAATTCCCGGCTTTCATGGCTCCAATATTCATCACCATGTCGATTTCTCTGGCGCCGTCTTCAATAACGGCAGAAGTTTCGTAAGCTTTTGCCTTTGCAGACATGGCGCCCAATGGAAAGCCCACTACCGAACAAACCTTTACGCTGCTTCCTGCGAGGAGTTTTGCACATTGGGCAACATTAACGCCATTAACGCACACTGAAAAAAAGTGATACTGCTGTGCCTCGTTACATAACTTTTCTATATCTACAGGTTTTGCATCGGCTTTAAGCAGCGTGTGGTCGATGTATTTGGGCAAATCCGCAGGATTTAATGCAGCGTCGCCGGCGCTTGTAATACCTTGCGCTGAAGGAACTGTTTTTGAGATCTGTTCCAGCACTTCCCGCGTAATTTTTTCTATTAATTCTTTATCAATTACAGCCATTTGCATCCTCGCTCATTTTTATAATATGTGAAAAAATACCCATTGTCAAGAATTTTATTTATAAATTTGTTAATTATTTGTATTTTTCACTTGACATTTTGTGATTATTTATGAAATAATGATAATATCTTAACAATATTATGAGCCGTTTATGGAAAAAATAAACAATCGAAGAGAAAAAATCGTGTCTTTTTTGAAATCCACTCCGATGCTCAGCATTAAAGCGCTGTCTGAAATGCTTCAGGTTTCTACAATGACAATAAGGCGTGACCTTGAACTTCTTGCCGAACAAAACATTGTTCAAATATACCATGGCGGCGCTATATACAATCCCCATTTTTTGGAAAAAGCTGCCAGCCCGAACGATTATTATCTTCAACAGCAAACCCTGGTTCACAAGAATGAAAAAATGCTTATAGCCGGAAAAGCGGCAGAACTCCTGCTTCCCCAGGAAACCATTATGCTGGATTCAGGGACAACGATTTTCTATTTCGCTCAAATCCTTCCTGAAAACCAGAATTTGACAATTATTTCCTGGTCATTAAATATAATTGAAGAATTAATTCGAAAACCGCAAAACAATATTTTAATCCAGGGCGGGGTTTACCATTCAGAAACACAAATGTTCGAAAACAACCAGGGAATTGATATTATTAAAAACTCCCGTGCTTCCAAAGCCTTTATTTCAGCAAGGGGGTTACATTCCAATCTGGGTGTTACCTGTCCTTATCATTATGAAGTGGAAACAAAACGAGCTGCAATAAAGTACAGTATAGAAAGCGTTCTTCTGATTGACTCATCAAAATTCGGCAAGGTTTGCTCTGCACATTTGGCGGATATCAACGAATTTCACACAATTATTACAGATTCCGGAATTCCAGCAGAATATGAAGAACATATCAAAAATGCGGGAATCAACCTGATTATTGCAGCATGATCTTGTGTAAAGCTTAATCCATGTAATAGCCGCCATTTATATTAACGTTTTCTCCATTAATAAATCCCGCTTCGTCGGAAGCAAGGAACATCATCAGATTGGACATATCCTCTACAGTCCCCAGGCGGCGTACGGGTATTTTTTCTGCGGCGTCTTTTTTTCTGCCTTCATCCCAATAGGCCATCAGTTTGGTCATAACAGCATGGGGGGCAATGCTATTACAGGTAATGCCAAATGGACCGAGCTGGTATGCCACGGAACGGGTGGTACTGAGCAATGCGCCCTTGGAAGTACCGTAAACATACGTTGTGGAATGGTCTCCCATTTTACCGCAGATTGATGATACATTGATAATTCGTCCATAATGTTGTTTTTTCATTATCGGTGTTACCGCACGGATCGCATAAAGAGCACCCATTACATTGATACCGATGGTGGCGTCAAGAAGTTCATCGGTGGTTTCTTCTATGGGAAAATTTTTCAGTATTCCGGCATTGTTAACAAGGATATCAATACGGCCAAACTCCCCGAATGCTTTGTTTACCATGTCTTCTACCTGTATGCGATCCGAAACATCGCATTTTACTGTCAGGTAAACTGCGCCCTCCTCCTTTAATGTTTCGGAGGCTTCTTTTAAGGCTTCTTCATCTACATCGGAAATAACTACCCTGGCTCCTTCTTTTGCCATATCCCGGGCAAGCTGAAAACCTATACCCTGGGCTGAACCGGTAATAACGGCAACTTTGCCGGTAAATCTGTCTTCACGCATTATATTCCTCCAAAATAGTCTGCATTTATTTTAAGGTGTTAATACAACTTTGGCATAACGCATATCCATTACACCCTGATACGCTTCCAGCCACTGTTCCATGGGAAGAACAGTGATCACCTTTAAAAAGTCGTCTTTTCGTTCGGAAAGAAGTTTTACCGCTTCTTCCACATGTTTTGGCGTTGAATCGGAAGTTCCGTAAAGAACCAATTCGTTGTAATGAATCATGCGGCTGGAAAGGCTGATTTTTTCATGTTCCGGAGGAAGGCTGGCAAAATACGAAACATACCCGCCTTTACGCGCATACATGGGTGCTGTTTCCTGAACTTGTTGAACCGGTGCGGCGATGATCACAAGTTCAAAGCCTAAACCGCCGGAAAGTTCCTTCCATTTTTCCTTTATTTCTTCAGGGTTTATTACGGTAAAGCCCAGGCTTTTGGCGATATCAACTTTGTTACCGGGAAAATCGGTGGTTATAATGTTTCCGGCTCCGGCATTTCTGATTGAAATGGCATGAAACAATCCAATGGCCCCTAGTCCGATTATCAACACATCATTCAGGGTGTTAACCGGAACGCGGGACAGGCCGTTAATAACACAGCTTAACGGTTCTGCAATTGCCGCCACCGGAGCAGGAATATCATCCGGACATTTTATAAGGTGGCCGCCTGTAACAGCGTCTGCAGGAAGGCTTAAATATTCCGCCATGGCGCCGGGAATCTGAAACCCGATTGAACGGGGTTTTGCACAGAGGTTGCGTTTTCCGGTTTTACAGTAATAACATTCACCGCAGCCGATGGTCGGAGCCATTACAACCCGTTCCCCCCCGGAAAAAGCCGTTGTCCTGCTTTCTTCGATACGGCCAACAAATTCATGACCAACAGTCTGGGGATGGGTAAGACGGGTATTGCCTGCATTGTATGCTTTTACATCGGTGCCGCAAACGGAAAATGCCTCTGTTTTTATTAGGACTCCCCCTTCTTCACATTTGGGAATTTCCGCATCTGTTTCCAGGCGTACATCTTTAATGCCATACCATACAATTCTCTTCATTGGTTACCTTCCCCTGTTTTAACGCTATGCAATATGCATTGTAACTATGTAATACAAAACGTAATACAATTACCTGGACATCATACCGCCGGTAATATCATAAACCGCGCCGGTCGAATAGGAAGAAACATCACTTGCAAGGTACGCTACCATTTCGCCGACTTCGGACACTTCCTCCAACCTTCCCATCGGCAGATTCTGAGTGTATTTTTTTACCGCATCTTCATCTGTTAAGGTAATTGCAGTAAGCTCGGTAAGAAGCATGCCAGGACAGACAGTGTTTACAAAAATATTATACTTAACAACCTCTTTGGCAAGAGAAATACCGAAAGAAACTACCGCCCCTTTGGAAGCGGAATAGTGGGTTTTGCCGTTTTTGGATCCGTTAAACGCCGCCTGGGATGCAATGTTAATAATACGTCCGCCGCAATTACGTGGTATATTGCGTTTTAGAAATTCTCTGCAGCAAAGAAAAATACTGTCGACATTAATGGCCATACAGTCTTTCCAGGATTTAAAATCGGAATCTACAATATTTACATGGGGACAAATCCCGGCATTATTTACAAGAACTGTAACAGGCCCGTCAAATGCTTTTTCAGCTGCATCAAAAAGAGGGGCTATCTGTTCTTCCTGAGTTACATCGGAACGAAAAGCGATTGATTTTATCCCGAAATCCTGTTTCAATCCTTCGGAGACAAGCCGGGCTTTTTCTTCACTTTCCGGCCGGGTATAATTAATCAGTACATCAACTCCTTCCCGTGCCAGCACTTTTGCAATACCTGCTCCCAAACCGCGCGAAGAACCGGTTACAATTGCTTTTTTTCCGTTTAAATTCAATTCCATGGATATTTGCCTTTTTAACAATAATTGCAGTCATTCCGGCAACCCGGTTTTACAGGTTGGTGGTAAATCAAAATTGTCTTCTCTGTAGTTCAGACATACTTACCTCCATACCCGACCAACCATGCGTCCTATTAATTCCATTTTACTTAAACCGTTATCATTTTTATATGTGCCTACATAGTTTTCGTTGCTAAGCGCCATTAATTAAAACAGATCCGCCGGAAGGTAATTATTCCATAGTAAAATTTGATTGTCAACAAAAAATTATAAAAATCTTACAAAAAGTAACATAATATTATATTTTATGTTATAATTTCCTGTATGTTTTAACAAAATATGACATTTTTAACAGCAAGGTGAAGGTTTTATTCCCTAAAAAGGGTATATACTGATACATTCCTTGAGGAGGAAAAATATGAAAAATCAAAAAATCACTGAAGCTCTCAAGACGAGAAAAGTATTGGTTTCCGATGGAGCCTGGGGAACATTTTTGCATAAAAAGGGATTAAAACCAGGGGAATGTCCCGAATTATGGTGTGTTAACCGGCCCGATGATGTTATGGAAATAGCAAAAAACTATATAGATGCCGGTGCGGACATGGTTGAGACAGACAGCTTTGGAGGTAGCAGTTTCAAGCTGAAACATTACGGCCTTGCAGATCGGGCGGCGGAAATTAACGAGGCTGCAGCCAGAATTTCCCGCCAGGCTGCCGGGGATGATCACTGGGTAATAGCATCCATTGGTCCAACAGGACAGATGCTGGTCACAGAAGAAGTGACGGAAGAAGATCTTTACGATGCTTTTAAAACCCAGGCTGTTGCCCTCGAAAAAGGCGGGGCCGACGCTATTTGCATTGAAACCATGAGCGACATAGGCGAGGCCTGCCAGGCCATCAAGGCAGTAAGGGATAACACAAAATTAGAAGTCATCTGTACATTTACCTTTGAAAAGACAGTGCAAGGCAATTACAAGACCATGATGGGCGCTGACCCGGTTTCCGCCATGAAGGCTGCCATAGAAGCAGGTGCAGACATCGTAGGCGCCAACTGCGGCAATGGAATTGAACGAATGATCGAAATCGTGAGTCAAATGCGTTCGGTAAATAAAGATGTTCCGATTCTTGTCCATGCCAACGCGGGTCTTCCCAAAAATATAAACGGCGTGGATACCTTTCCTGAGACCCCGGAGGACATGGCAGGTTTTGCACCCAAACTCGCCGCCGCCGGCGCCAATATCATAGGCGGGTGCTGCGGAACCACGCCTGCGCACATCAAGGCTATAAAGGAAGCGTTGAGTAAGTGAAGATCAGGGAACATGTCTGAGCTTGTTCAAAATGTCAGATTCTGGAACAAGCTCATCTTGCCGTGTTTCAGGTGCAGCAATAAAATTCATGTATAGCCGCAAAAAATGCATCTATATTATCCCAACTTGATAGAGGGGGAATATCGCAGCCCGAAGAAATTACAAAATTCGAATATTTACTGCATTTCTTCAAAAGATCAATTGTTACTTCCTTAACAGATTCCGGCGAACCGTTACGAAATTGCCCGGCAGGCTCAATATTACCCATTGCTATTGTATTTTCCGGAATATGCTTCATCATTTCCGCCATGTCTATTGTGTTACCAAAATGATATGCATCCGCTCCTGTATTCAGTATCGAATCAATCATCTGTATTGTCGAACCGCCGCAATTGTGGTAAATGACAATAAAATTTTCGTCTTGTACCGCTTCGTTAATTTTTCTGACATAAGGTTCCGAAAATTCGCGGGCCAAATCGGGCGAGATCAAACCTGTAAGGGGTTCAGCCATAATAACACCATTCGCTCCGGTTTTTTTATATTCCCTAATATACGCAATTAAAAACTCAGATGCTTTTGAAAGAACCGTATGCATCATTTCGCTTTCGTCGTAACAGAACAGCATGCATTCTGACACACCTACGATACGTCCCGTAAGCGAAAAAGGTCCGATTGTTCCTCCGAAAACCGGCCGGTCACTTATCATTTGAACCGCTTTACCGACAGCTTCGAGATAAACCAATGTTCTGCCGGCGCCTATAGGCGGAACTTTCAGGGTATTTGCCGATTCCAAGTCCGAAACGATACTGCCGGTAATGGTAGGCACTTCATCATCCGAAATCCTTATTTTGGAGCCAAAACATTCCGCTTCCAACGAGAGATCCATAAGACTAACCGAGGCTGCGCTCACTGTTTTTTCAGCGATCATTTTCATGCCTTTAGCCTGATTATCGCTACTGGAAATAAGTTCGTTAACGGTTATTCCCATAAGTTGAATACAGGGGAATGACAGAATCGGCAGCGCTTTTTTGTTCTTTGACGCTATTAACTCTTCAAGCCACTTATGCATATTGCGTTTCATAACTTTATATTATGGCTTCGAAACAGAAGGTGTTCATTAAGAAATTTGCTGTAATCAATGATAATTTTGTTATATTACTGAGAAATTGGTATATTACAGATTATTTTACCATATCACAGCAAGATTCATTTAAAAAATCCCTGATATTCCCTAGGGCTTACTCCGGTATGTTTTTTAAAAATTTTTGCAAAATAATTAGGGTTGTTAAATCCGGTTTTAAGTGCAATTTCCTGTATCCGTGCAGAAGGTTCATCCCGCAAAAATTCCCGTGCTTTATCAATTCTAACTTTCGTCGCATAATCGGAAAATGTCTGGTTCATCTCTTTTCTGAAAAGATGCGAAAGGTAAAATTCACTTACATAAACCGAAGATGCTACTGTAGCAAGGGGAAGATCCTCCATGTAATGTTCCTGTATATACTCAATGGCTTTGGTTAAATGAAAACTCGCTTGTTTTTGATTACGATTCCGGTATACGGTATCAATAAATCCCTCCATTGCACGGGTGGTTAAAAAACAAAGTTGTTCAAAACTGGTTTGATCCTCACATATTTTAAATGCTTCTTTGGTAATAGCATTTATTTCTTTTAGCGGAGCGCCGGCATCTACTGCTGCCCTGGAAAGAAATGCGATAAGTTCAAAAAGTTTTACCCGAATAGTATCCATACTGCCTTCGGCAATGCTGAAGATTACGCCGAGTATATCATTCAAAAGAGCAGCTGCCTGTTGTTTTTTTCCAAGCTGAACAAAAGCGATTAATTCCTTTTCTTTTTCGGCAGGATAAGCCAGCGCGCTGTGTTTTTCCATTTTTCGCAGTTCCGCGGCAGTAATTTTCCTCTCAAGAACAAGATTTGCAATGGCTCTCTGTTGCTCTGTAATCCGTTCCCGTTGCATCAGGTATCTGGAATGTTCTCTGGTCAGGCTGTTCACAATTATGAATAACAACTGTGAGGCGGCAGTGATATTACTGCATTCACAGGACGGAATTCCATTAAGCAGTTCTTCCGTCAATTGCAGATTCATGCATGCGGTTTTTTTGGCAATTTCTTCTTTGGCAATCTCATCTGCCTCCCAGAGCATTGCCGGACCGCAGGAAATGGATCCGATTAATTCTTCCTCAAACACAACCGGAGAAGAACACATTACAAGGGCACAACCGCAGGCATAGATGTACGGTTCACCAAGTTCCATTGCTTTTTTTCCGCCTGCGGAGATATGTTTCAGGCAAAGCTCAGAGTCTCCTGCAGCTTTGCAGATGGCTCCGGGTCTCCTGCAGCTAATGGTAACAATACCTTCAGCATCATGGAGAGCAACATCAAGACCTGTGGTTATTTGAAAATAATTTAAAAGGTTTTCCAACTGGGAAAAATCAAGAACTTCCCGCAAATCCATAGTTTATCATAATACGAAAAGTCTGAATAAATACCTACTCTGTTACAGGAATTTTCTTAAACCAGCATTCACCCACTCCTTCCCATCAACAGGATCCGGTGTTATGCTTGTTTCATGTCCGGTTGCCAAAAAAACCTCCCCCACACTTTTCATATTACTGTTCAGGATGGAAGATATTGTGAATCTTTTCGCTGTGAGACAATACTGTCTGCCCTGACCCGATCCAGCATCACACTTTCTGCTCCTTGCGGCGGCCGCGGCATTTGCGGAAAATGCCATATTGTTTTACGAAAGGGAAAAATCAAAATTAAAGAAGAAAAAAGGGGGAAATTAAAACCAGGCGATAGTTTTCCTGCCTGCAGGGGAATAGCGCTTTCTGATATTACCATTGAACTACCGGAGGCAAACACTGGATTAACCAATACATTGAACAAAGAAAAATCAAATAAAAACCTTAATGCCGGAGTTGCAATAGACATTGGCACGACTACGGTTCAACTGGAAATTTTTGATTTGGATACAGGAGAAAACCTGGAAACAATATCGGCTCTTAATGCCCAACGAAGTTTTGGCGCCGACGTAATGAGCCGTATCAATGCTGCAGGAAAAGGGAAAACCCAGGAGCTATTTACCGCCCTTAACCGGCAAATTGAAGAAATGCTGCAGTACTGTATCTGTACATGGGGCTTATCCGGCATTAAACAATGTAGCGTAAGCGGGAACACAACAATGCTTCACTTTTTTTGCGGAACCGATCCTTCCGGCATGGGAAAAATACCTTTTACACCTGTATTTCTGGAAAATCGGAATTTTTCCGGAAAGGAACTAAACCTTTCCGTTGATAGTATTATCGTACTGCCGGGAATATCCGCTTTTGTAGGAGCCGATATTGTTTCAGGACTGGCTTATCTTGACATTTTAAATCACAAAGAAAATGCCATGCTTGTAGATATTGGGACCAATGGAGAAATAGCCTTATGGAGATCAAATGAACAACGGCTTCTCTGCACTTCCACTGCAGCAGGACCATGTTTTGAAGGAGCAGAAATAAGCTGTGGAATCGGCGCTCTTCCCGGGGCGATTAACCGGATAAGCATTAAAGAAAAAAAATCAGAAAAAAGCAGCGGTAAAATTTTTCATTTCGGCCCGCTCTCTTTTACCACCATTGATAATATTCCGCCTCGGGGTATTTGCGGCGCAGGTTTGATTGATGCATTTGCTGTAATGAAAAACCTCGGTGTAATGGATGAAACAGGTGTTCTTTCGGAAGAATATGCTGAAAAAGGTTTTCCGATCTCGGATGGAATTACCGTATCCCAAAAAGATATACGTCAGTTTCAACTGGCTAAAAGCGCAATACTATCCGGAATAACCATTCTGTGTAAACGAGCAGGTTTTAAAAACATTCAAAACCTTGGCCCGGTGTACATAGCGGGAGGATTAGGATTTTACATAAACCCGGACAATGCCGCAACGGTAGGCCTTCTTCCTCCGGAATTTACAGAAAAGTCCGGCGAAAAAAAAAATACAATAGTTTGCGGTAATACAAGTTTAAAAGGCGCTGCAAAATGTCTTTTTGATCCAACTTTTTTACCGTACTGCCGGGAAATTATTACCCGCAGTAATACGGAGAATCTTGCTGCAGAAACAGATTTTACAAAAGCTTTTGCTGAAAATATGTATTTTAAGTAAAATTACTTTTCTGTCATGGTTATTGTTGCGTCCCAGTCGGAAGGCGGCGGATTAACCTGATACTCGGCGATTCGATCAAGGTACATTGTTGAAAGGTAATCTTCCTTCCCTGCCTGTTCGGCAATGGACAGAGCTTTGGAAAAATATTGTTTGGCTGTTTCCCATTCCCGCATGGCATAGAGTTTAAGTCCCTTGTTGTAATGATCAAAAGATTCCTTGTCTATAACCAGAGATTTTGGCGTTTCCGCATCTTCTTCGCCCTGCCATGCGGCATATACCGTATAAAGTCCTACCGGTTGATCTTTTCCCTTAACCCGCACACTGTCAGTTTTCCGGAAAATAAAATGGTCTTTCGCTTCTTCATAAATATTCTCCGAAACGATAATTGACTGATGATAATACTTGGTAATTCCTTCCAGCCGGGAAGCAAGGTTAACAGTATCTCCGATAACCGTATAATCAAGTTTATCCTGGAAGCCGATATTGCCGACTACACATTCTCCGCAATTAATGCCTATCCCTGCATCAAACCCGAAATCCGGCAGGGTAATACCTGTTGTATCAACAGTAGCAAGGGCTTTAGCCATCCGCAGCGCCGATCTGATTGCACTTGCCGCCGAATTTTCCAGAGTTTTGGGGGCGCCAAAAATCGCCATAATAGCATCTCCGATAAACTTATCGATATTGCCCCCTTCGTCGACAATCTGATTACCCATAACAGAAAAATACCTATTAAGAAAATTTACCAATTCCTGTGCCGGCGTATTTTCCGAAATTTTAGTAAAGCTTCTGATATCCGAAAACAGAATAGATACAACTCTGGTTTCACTTTGGCTTGATTGCGCCGACGATTTTTTAATTATCTCGTCCATTACATCTATGGGAACATACCGTGCAAAGGCGGTTCTTGTTTTCTTTTGCAGAATCTCCATCTGCCGGAGGCGCAAAGCATTTGCCACAATCGGAGCTGCTGTAGAAAGAAAAACATTAAGATTTTCCAGAATAACCGGAGAAAAATATTCCTTAATGGAATTGCCAATATGAACCGTTGCAAAGTCCTCTCCCGAACTTGCAAGCGCAATCATTATATAGGATTCGATCCTCTTGTTTTTCTCGCCAGCCGGCAGAAAATCAAAGACTTCTTTGGAAACAACCTTGTAATCGGAAAAACGGGTATTAAAATCAGCAATTGTAATTGCCTTAAAATCTTCGGTTATCTCTTCGGTATATCCCGCATTGTTCCCATTATACACAACCAAACTGTCATCTGCATCCTTAATCATTATGGAACATATTTCAGCCTGACATACATTCTGTAAAAGTGCAAAAACACCCTGTACTGTCTCTTCCAGCGAAGAAACTTTATGGGACAATTCGGCAAGCAGCCCGATAAGAGTTGTCTGAAATAACTTGTTGTCCAACAGGTTATTCACCATCTCTATAAGAGAATTATCGTTAATTCTTTTTCCTTCCCTTTTTATTTTTTCATAATCAACCGGCTGACTTTTATCCAGCAAATTCTGAATCTGCCTTGAAAGTTCGGCAAAATTCTCAGGGGCTTTTTCTATATAATGATCAGCGCCGGCCTGTTCACCCCAGAATTTATCCTTTGATTCACCCAGAGAAGTAAACATAATAACCGGAATATCCCTGGTTGCAGGCCGGGATTTAAGCAACCTTGTAGACTGATACCCCTTAAAAAGCGGCATTTCAACGTCAGAAACGATTAGTTCGGGAAGAAAACTGTATACTTTTTTAATTCCTTCCAGACCGTTTTCCGCCCGCTCCGTTTCATAACCTTCCTTGTTGAGGAATTCCAAAAGCATATCCGCAAAGATGTCTGAATCTTCAAAAATCAATACTTTTCTACCCATTAGCTTCTCCGATTAATTCACGCACAGCGGCTACTAAATTGTGATTGTTAAATGAATTTTTAACGATATAGCGGTTTGCTCCCAGAAGAGCTGCCTTATTCTGATCTTTTTCGTCTGTTCTGGAAGAAATAACAATAATAGGAATATCCTTTAAACGATCATTTTTTCGTATATTTTCCGTCAGCATAAAACCATCCATATTCGGCATTGCAATATCGGTACAAATCAAATCATATTGGACATTTTTGGCCGCTGCCAGTGCTTCAGAACCGTCCGCCGCAGTATCCACTTTATAACCTTCGGCTTCGAGAATATCCCGCTCGATATCCCGCGTAGGACGGGAATCGTCCACAACCAGGATGGATTTTCGCATACGTTCAAAATCAACATGCCGTTTTTTCATGTCGATAGTTTTTGTACGCTTTGCCATTTTGATCACCGTCGGAATATGCAAAGCCGGTACCATTTCATAGTCTTCGCTCAGCACCACTCCGGAAAAGATATCCATATGTTCAACAAAAGACGGCATGGTTTTCAGAATAACCTGCCGCATACTGCTTATTTTATTAACCGCAAGGGCTACAATTTCTTCATAAGCCTGAACTATTACCACAAAGATTGAATCACCGTCATTCTTTTTTTCATCCTCATGTATTTTAAGGATATGATGCAGGTAAAACAATTTAATGATCCGTCCGTTATATTTAATTCCGGGACGATCCACAACGGTTATAATGTCTTTGGTATCAACCAGCATAACCGTATCTACAAAATTGGCCGGGATAATAAACTTCATGTTGCACGAAACAACAGGAAACCCCATAAGAGACGCCATCGACAGCGGAACAGAAATAATAAATACTGTACCTTCTCCAACCTTAGTTTGTATCGCAATGCTGCCTTTCATAAGCTCAATATTATTTCGGACAGCATCCATTCCCACTCCCCGGCCCGAAACGTTGGAAAGCTTTTCTGCGGTAGAAAATCCGCTTTGGAATATGTAGTTAATAAGTTCCTCTTCGCCAAAAGTAGCGGCAGCTTCTCTGGAAACCAAACCTTTATCAACAATTTTTTTGCGAATTCCCTCTACATTAATTCCCTTTCCGTCATCGGTAATGGTAACCTTCATATTTCCGCTTTCCCGGACACAGCGAATGATCAATTGGCCGGTTTCATTTTTTCCGGCAGCCCGCCGTTCTTCCGGAGATTCAATGCCGTGATCGATGGAATTCCTTATCATGTGGAGGAAAACTTCAGACAATGATTCAATCAGGTTTTTGTCGATCTCATTTTCTGATCCTTCGATTTTTATCTGTACCTGTTTGCCCAGTTCCGATGCAATGGTAAAAACAAACCGCGGATATGCATCAAGCGCCGTAGAAAGGGGAAGCATTCGCAGGGAAATTACACTGTCATAGGCGCCCCGGATGTGATTGCCTACATCCAGAGCATAATTTTTTACCAGAGAACCCAGCTTGCTCGCCATTAACTCTATTGAGCGGAATTCCTGTACTAACGGCGAATTCCAGGATTGGTCGGCGCTGATAAGCCTGGAAAACTGCCGGGACGATTCGTTTATGGTTTCAGTGTCCCGTGCGATATTTCTTGCGGTAATTTCCAGAGACTGAAGCGCCGCCATACTGTGAATAATTTCATTTATCCGTTCAAGAGAAATCCTGATACTTTCGGATTTGGCTTCTTCCAATTTATTCCGTTTGGAACTTCCGGCAGAAACAATTTTTTCGGCTTTGGGGGATACTTGTTCCGATGCGGCCGGTTTTTTTTCGGCCTTTGCACTTTCGGCATCTGCCGCCGGTACCGATGGCTTAACTTCACTTGCCGGAGGAACGGTAAAATCCTCGTTTGCGGAAAGTGCAGTAAATTCTTTTTTAAATACATCACTGCGAATATCATCGTCAGCGCCGGATTTTACCTTATTTAGCCCTGTTTTAAGTTCATCCAGCCCGGAAAGAAGGAGGCGAATAGCTTTATCGTTAAGTGAAATCCGCTCTTCCTTTAAGGCGGAAAACACCGTTTCCATTGAATGGGAAACAGCTTCTATGTCTTTGAATTCCAGCATCCGCGCCGAACCTTTCAGGGTATGCAGCGCCCGCATAAGGGTTACCAGATCATCCTGTACGGAAGTTCCTTCTTTTATTTCAAAAAGAAGGGCCTCTACAGTTGCGATGTTTTCAAATCCTTCCTCGACAAATTTGCCGATGTATTTGGATTTATCAATCGTTCCTGCTGTCCGGGTTGATTTTGGCTGTTCATTGCTCACTTCTTTTGCCGGAGGCTTCGCCTCGGGCAAGGCTTTTTCTTCCGGAACAGGAACAACAGGTTTTTCATCCGGTTCGGCAGGCAGTACAACCGAAGCCCTTGCAGGAATGGTAAAATCTTCGTTTGCGGAAAGCGCAGTAAGTTCCTTCTGCAAAACCGCTGATTCTCCTGCATCCTGTTCTCCTGATTTAATCAGGGTAAGGCCTGTTTTCAGCTCGTCAAGACCTACTAGAAGGAGGCGAACTGCTTTATCGTTAAGGGATATTCTTTCTTCTTTTAAAGCGGAGAATACCGTCTCCAGGGTATGGGAAAGAGTTTCGATATTCCTGAATTCCAGCATTCGCGCCGAACCTTTAAGGGTATGCAGCGCCCGCATAAGGGTAACCAGATCGTCCTGTACGGAAGAACCTTCTTTTATTTCAAAAAGAAGTGTTTCTACAGTTGAGATGTTTTCAAATCCTTCTTCGACAAATTTGCCGATATATTTGGATTTATCTATGCCCATAATCACCCTGTTTGGTTGTATCTTCCTCCGTCAGGAACTGTTCCAGCTCATTGGTACGCTCTGACAAGGTTCCGGCTGACAACGCTACCGCTTCGGCAGAACCGATAAAGTGCTTTATTCTTTGGGACACTTCGGTAACGGCGGAATAAACCTGTTCACTGGATTTTAATTGCTGCTGGGTAGAAACTGTTATGGTTTGAGCCTGATTGGAAGTTATTTCCGCACCGGATTTGATTTCCTTAAAAATATCTTCCAAATCCTTGATAAGTTTATAACCCTCTGCGATTCTGTCAGAGCCTTCTTCGCTGTATACAATAAGCGAAGAAGAAGAACTTTGGATTTCTTCCACCTGTTCCCGAATCTGCCGTGTCAGACCGGCTATATCATCGGCCAGCCTGTTTACTTCTCCTGCAACCACGGCAAAACGTTTGCCGGTTTCTCCCGCACTTGCCGCTTCCAGTGCTGCGTTAAATGCAATTACCTTTGTCTGATCGGTAATAGTATTAATAACCCGTACAATATCGCGGATTTTATTAACCTTATTGCTTAACGAAATAATACCGTTAATAATCCCCGAATTCTTTTCTTTAATATCCTCCATTTTTTTTACATTTTTTTCCAGCACGGTAAATCCATGCAGCACATCCTCTTCCATTTTGGAAGAAATTGTTGCGACGCTGTTTGTTTTTTCCGCAATTCCTGCGATAATCCGGGAGTTTTCGCTGATGGTAGTTTCAATTTTTTCGATACTGCCAGATTCGACGCCTCCAGAAACCAAACCTTCCTTGCCGGAAAAGGAAACAGCTCCGGCAGATTCATTAACAGCGGATGCAAGTTTTATTGTTTTATCCCGAAAAACAGATATTCCTTTGACGGATTCTGCATTTTGGGTTTTTAATCTGTTGATTCGGTTTTTACAGGAATATAATACCGGAATCAAAATTATTCCCATAAGTACAATTCCGGCAATAAAAAAGAGAACATAACCAAGCATAACGTTTCTCCTTAAGTTTCAGTACGGTACTTATCCACTTTTCCCTTTAATTCTTCAGACATGCCGTTTAAACTTTCGGCAATCTTGGAAGTGGAAGAAGTGGCAATCACAAATTGCTTTACCCCGGCGGAGATTTCCTTAAGAGCGCTGAAAATCTGTGATGAAGCCAGCTCCTGTTGTTTGCTGAGATTAGATATTTGCTGAGAACGTGTTGCTACATTTTGAGAATTATCAACAATATTCTCAAACACAATTTTCTGTTCGCTCATTCTCTCATAACCGATTTCGATTTGCTTGGAACCATTGTTGGCTTCAGCAATCAGAGTCTGAGAAGCGCCCTGCACTTCTTCAATTTTTTGCTTTATCTCCTTTGTTGATTCAACCACATTATCGGCAAAGCGCCTGATTTCCGAGGCAACCACAGAGAATCGCGCTCCCGCTTCGCCGGAAGAAGACGCTTCAAGAGATGCGTTAAAAGCAATCAGCTTTGTCTGATCCGCTATGCCGTCAATAATCCGGATTGCTTCGCTGATTCTGATAATCATATCCGACAGATTCCGTATTTCATTAATAATTTTCTGGTTTTGTTTCCGGATGTCTTCCATCATGCTCTGGTTCGCTTCCCTGAGATCGGCGCCTTTGCTGCTCAATTCCTGAGTCTCTATGGCAAGGCCGGCTACTTCGGTGGTTTTAAAAGCGATCTGTTCGGAAAGATTCTTGCTGCTTTCCATTGTACTGACAATCTCGGAAACACTGGCAGACTGTTCATTGGCGGTTGTGGTAATTTCTTTTGATGATGAAGAAAGATCAAAAACCGAATTGGAAACCAGTTGGGCACTTTGCTTAAAACTTCCGAATGTGGAACGAAGTACATCGAGGAATCCATTAAATGCTACCATCAATTCGCCGAATTCATCTTTGGAATTAATCTGCAAATACAGCGTTAAATCGTTTTCGTTCAACCCCTTAAACAGCGTCCTCAGGCTTTTTACCGAACGATTAATATCCATTGTTATTAACACTACAAAAGCCAAAGCCAATACCAGCGAAATTACAACTATTGAAAGATACCAAAGCAACTGTCCCCGTGCTTTTGCCGAATTGCGCTGCATTAATGTGTCCAGATGGACAAAAGTATCTGCCCACAGCAGTGACAGATCGGTATTCAAGTGGGACAGGGTTTCCAGAAATTCGGCGGCTGTACAGAGGTTTGGTGTACTGGAACCAGACATTCTTCCGTACTGTCCGGCCAAAATCCCAACGGTATCCTGATACTTTTCCAGTTTTTTCTCAAAATCCTCAAATTCCTCTGCAAGCCTGGTATCTTCTTCCATTGCAGATTTCAGGTTGCCGCTGATTCTTTCCCTGTCCGATTCAAACAAAAGATTACTGTTCCGTATAAGCTGAAACTCAGTGGAAACAAACATATTTAAAGTAATATTCCGGGGATCACCATCAAACGGTCTTGCCGAAAGCCTGCGTCCCTGAGCCTGGGCTTCTGCAAGTTCAATGTTCCACCGTTCGATTACATTTTCTGCATCAAAGAGGTTTTTACGGACAAGATTTCCAATATTAATCAGACGTATGGATGCTTCCGGTATGTTGGAAAGCGCCGATGAAACATAAAAATATGTTGTAATATCATTAACCAGGATCAGCCGGGAACGTTCTCCAATCAAGTTTATCAGATCCCTGACAGACTGGACATAATCCAGATATTTTTGATATAACATTTCGTCATTTTTTTCGATTTTTTTAAGTGACTCCCAATCGGATAAAAAAGCAGCCTGTTCCCTTTCATTTTTACTGTACCACTTCATCTCATTATCCAGAGTTTTAGCGGCCGCACTGATTTGGTCGTCCAGACGCCTTAAATCTCCCTGTTCCAGGCCCATATAAACATTAAGATATTCGGGCAAATTCTGCATAACTACTACAGCAGGCTTAAGAGAGTCTATTCCGTTCCGGACATTACCGCTTCTTCTAATCATTCCGACAGTAATGGAACTGATAAACAAAAGCATGACAGCAACGGGTATTAAAAACACAGCGCTGGAGATGAAAAGTTTAGTGGAAATCTTTAACTTGGAAAAAAACATCTTTCCTCCTATCCTGCTTTTTGTTTCAAAAGCACACTTATATAATAATCCGGGGAAAAACCCCCAATAAAAACTTCATACTGTAAATCCCGTCCCCGGTGAAGACCTTCCAAAGCTTTTTCTACCCGGTATTTTTTTAATACCCCCACAGAAGACAAGGAAGACAGCCGGTATCCTGCCGGCCAAAAAACATCGTTTTTAATCAGTGAAATTCTATAATACAATTCCGCTTCTGTAAATAAATCCTGATAAAAAAAGTATTCTCCCCTTAAAAATGCCGTCATTGATGAATCATCCAGTATTTCCAAATAATCCAGTACAGCACCGGCACCCGAAAAATTCCCCTTTTTAAGCAAATGAAGAACCGAAACTACCAATTCATTTCCATCTAACCCTTCCGGAAAGGAATTATCCTGCAATATCCGCTGAATTTGCCCGGTTAGCTCTGTTGATTTTTCATCACAAGATAATATATTTCCCACTGTGGAAATGTCAAAGCATAGTTCTTTTTGCCGCTGTTTCCGCGGCTTTACCGTTTTTTGGCTTTCTTCCGCAGTAAAATCCGTTTCCAAAGCAGTTTGTCCCCGGTTTTTTGCGGACAGCGCATGATCGGAAGTATCCTTTTCCGGCTTTTCCGCCGAACAGGTAAAATCAGGCGTCGGAAACGAAAGTTCATGCGGTTCTCTTCCGGACACGGATTTTTGAAAATAAAACACCTCATTGCGGTTTTTTCCTTCAAGCCCGTCATGATATACTCCCGCAGTTTCCGACACTCCCAAAAAGAGGATTCCGTCCGCTTTTAAAACCGCAGAAAGATTTGAAAGAACCCGGCTTCTGTGCCGGGACGTAAAATAAATAAAGGCATTCCTGAAAAAAATGATGTCATACTCTTTCGGAGGAAATTTGTCCATGAGGTTATGTACAAAAAATCTAATATTCTTTTTTAAAATACCCTTTATTTGGTACCCGTCTTCCAGTTTTTCGAGGTACGGCTCTGTCATGTACCGGAAACAACTTCCATCTTCCCGAAGAGAACGGCTATTGTAAACACCCCGGCAGGCTGTTTCTATAATATTTGGATCAATGTCAAATGCGTCAATATGGTATGCAAGGGGCCGGGCGGCGCTTTTGTTATACGACTCAATCAGCATTGCAATACTGTAAGCTTCACAACCGGCAGAAACTGCGGCAGAACATATTTCTATCCCCGTTTTTTCAAAAGAAGGAAGCAAATCATAAAGAAAAGCGAAATGTGCGGGTTCTCTGAAAAAGTAAGTTTCATTAACCGTAAGAAAATCCGTTGCTTCTCCGGAAGAAAAAACCTTATTTAGTATATCGGGAGTTATTCCGCCGTAGGTTTTATTTATATATTCCTGCAATTTTTTTACATCACCGGGGTCCGCTTTAATCCCGAACCATTCTTCTGCCGTCCTGTTGAGAGAATTGGTCATTTTATAAGCCTGACCAGTTCTTCGGGTATTCTTTCCAGCGGCAGCACCATATCTACACAGCCGGTTTCTGCAGCAGCTTTTGGCATACCGTAGATAAGTGAACTTTCTTCATCCTGAGCAAGGGTAATGCCTCCCATTTCCCGAATCTTCTGTGTTCCCGCAGCGCCGTCGTTACCCATACCGGTAAGTACCACGGAAATAACCGATTTTTTAAGGCTATCCGCCGCCGTTCTGAACAAAACATCCGCCGCTGGCTTTTGATTGTTTTCCGGTTCATCATCGTTATAACACAGATAACAGTTCTGCGCGTTTCCTGAACGCAGCATAAGATGTTTATCAGTTTGGGCGATATATACCGTACCGGGCATGGGGATTTCTCCTTCTTCGGCCAGCTTAACATTCAAAGCCGTAAACGTATCCAGCCATTGGGCAAAATTCTTGTCAAATCCAGATGAATTATGCTGAACAATCACAATCGGCACAGGAAAATCACCCGGAAGAAGCGAAAAAAACTGCGACAGTGCTTTTGGGCCGCCTGTGGACGAAGCCAAAACTACCGTATTGATTTGCCGTTTTTCTGGCTGCTTTACCAATACCGGTTCAGCAAAAGAAACTTTTTTTGCGGCCTTAATACCGCTAATCCGTTTAAGGGTTTCATAAATTTGCTGCTGTTTTGCGGGACTTAATGACGATGTAAATGTTTCCTTGGAATAAAATTCCAATGCTCCTTTAAGGGTTGCTTCATAGGCTATTTTAGCCGTATCCAGGCTGGTAATTACAACAATTGGAACAGAGATTTTCTTCAACACCGTTTCAATTGCTTCAAGACCGCTCATCTTGGGCATTTGAACATCCATGGTTACAAGATCAGGATTCAGAGACAATATTTTCTGAACGCCTTCTTCCCCATCCGCAGCCTCTCCAATGATCTTAAATTCACTGTCACCTTCAAGAAAATCCCGGATAATGCCCCTTACAAGGGCGCTGTCATCCACAATAAGTGTATTAATCATTGTATTTTTCCATTAATTTTTTTATATTAAGAATCAGAATTATTCTATCTTCCGTAAAATAAACTCCCTTGAAATACCTGAAAAAACCAACAAAAGCTTCCGGCAGGCTATGAATATCTTCTTCGGGTATCTCCAAATCTATATCAATCCGGGGGGTCAGCAGCACTGTTTTGGGAGTTTCAGTTCCGTCATTAGCTTTAAGAACAACCCCGTGCATCCCTTCGGGCCACGGCGCCGTTACCGGCGAGCATAAGGAATTTGATGTAAGTTCACCGCTTAACGCGGTATGTGCATGTGGAGTTACAGAATCATTTTGCAGAAACAACAGCGGCAGGGAAATAAAAGCCTTCCGGTTGTCGTTATCATTATCGTTTTCTGTTTCAAATACTGCTGTTTGTATCCGGGTAACCGGAATAATCCGCTCCGTTCTTTCCGCAGGAATGCCTAAGTTTATCTTGTCCAGAGTGCATATAAAATACCGCATATACATACCGCCTCCTGGCGGTAATAGTGAGGCTGTTCCAAAATGTCAGATTTTGGAATAACCTCAATTATAAACAATTTCCTTACGTTCGCAGCCCAAAGGGGTACATATTAAGATTCCTTTTGTTCAAAGTCCTGTTTAATACGGCTGACAAGCTCCCCGATTTCTATGCAAAAAACATGATAATCTTTCCATTCAAAGAAAGCATTTACCGAACCAACAAGAGCGGTTTCTTCCTGTTCAATTTTCATTAATTTGTCCGAAGGAAGATCGGCTATATCCACTACATCATCAATAAGAAGGGCCAGTTTATCTACATCTTCTTTAAGAACAATCACTTTTCGCGCATTTGAAATATCATTGAACAGGAGAAAACTTAAATCAATAAGCGCATAAGGTACGGAATACCGGTTAATAATGCCCCGTACATAATCCGGAACCAGCGGTAAAGGAAAAACTTTTTCAAGAGCCGCTACTTCGCTTATTGTTTTGGACAGCAATGCATACCGTTTTTCCCGGACAGTAAAAACAAGGTATTTTTCTACGATAGTATTTTCAGATATGGTATTTTCGACCGGATTTTCTGTAATATCAGACATAAGAAGAGTATATCACAAATAGTTTCAAGGCTGCAAGGTCTCATGTAAAAGCATTATCACAACGGCCATCGTGACGTCGTTTGCTATGAATAAAAAGTTCTACAGACTTCCGCAGCACTCGCCGCATCGGCAGTATAGGCGTCTGCACCGATTTCATCGGCAAAGCCCTGCGTTACCGGAGCGCCTCCGACCATTACCTTTACACTGTCGCGGATCCCGGCACTTTTTAATGCGTCGATAACATCCTTCTGGGAAGTCATGGTAGTGGTAAGGAGCGCAGAAAGACAGACTACTTTAGCCCCTGTTTCCTTAACCGTATCAACAATTTTCTGTGCATCACAATCGACACCAAGGTCAATCGCTTCAATACCCTTACCTTCGATCATCATCCTGACAAGGTTTTTCCCTATATCATGGAGATCCCCTTTGACCGTACAGATGATCGCCTTGCCTACAGGGTTTATGCCTGCTTTTGCAAGATGAGGTTTAAGTGTCTCGGTTGCTTTGTTCATAGCACGGGCGGCTATCAGAACTTCCGGCACAAAAACTTCGTTCCGTTTGAATTTTCCGCCAACTATATTCATACCTTCCATCAAAGCTTTTTCCAGAATATCTCCGGGAGATGCTCCGGCATCCAGCCCTTTCTGAACCGAAGTTACAATATCTTTGGCTTTTCCTTTTTGAAGTAGCTCCGAGATTTCGCTAAACAACTCGCCAAAATTCGCTTCAGCCATACTCTGCTCCTTCCTCTACAATATATATTTTCAATATACACTGTATATTCTGATTAGTCGAGCTTTATTCTAAACCCGGAAATTATACTAATACAGTGCCATGGAAAAATACGTTACTGTATTGGGGCCGTTATTATACATAATACCTGCCGCCTTGCTTAACTCCGTAACATTGATTCCCGCCGCTTCAATGGAACCGATCTTTTTTTCAGGGAACGGACAAGGATCGGGAAAAGCACAACGGTACTGCCCAGCCACATCCTTGCATATCGGGCAACTTCCGGCGCCGTAAACCGGAAATGTATTCCCCAGCCTGTCTCGGAATTCCAGCGTTAATGCTGTATGCAGTTCTTTCCCCTTTGTCATTCCTTCATAGTCAAAAGAATCTTCCAAATCATGTTTTGTGGTAAAAACAAAAGCGTTTTTAAAGGAAAGAATTTTTTTTCGCTGTTCTTCTATGGTTCCCGAATTGGGCGGGCATGTCCAGGTTGCATTGTAATTGCCGCAGGCATTGGTTGCACAGGCATTTATCAGTTCCGGAGAAAAGACCAGGGCGGTAACCGGAAGTTCACTGTATTCATGGACTTGCACGGAACACGATGTTTCGGAGGCGGCAAGGGCTTTCTGAAAGGTCTCATTCACAGCGTAACCCATGTACCCTTTTCCGCAGAAGCATACGAAGCTTCCAAAAGCTTCAATATATAAGCTCCGTCTTCAAAGGACGGAGTGGCCGGCGTTCCGTTGTAGACACTATTAAGAAAACTGTAAAAACAATGTACATGGGAACGAATCCAGCCGAGGGGAAATTTAGAAGGAGGAAAAGCGCCGCCGGGTTTTTCAAAGGCGCTCATTGTTTCTATTTTCAAATAACCTCGTGTTCCGCCCAGGGGTTTTTCCGGTTCCTGGTTATCAAAGAAATCCAGCAAGTTGGGAAAGTTCGAATCAAAGCGGATAGCGCCCTTATCACCGTAAATCTCGAAGCGGAAATCGTCGTTGGATCCGGTATAGATTTTGGAAGCTTCTACCATACCCTGGGACCCGTCGGGTAGTTTACACAGGATCCAGGCTGAATCGTCGGCGTCTGTCTTTACCATATCACCCTTGGCGTTTGGACGTTCAGGATATAAAGTTCTTGTGGACGCAAAAAGTTCTGAAAAATCACCGAGAAGATAATGAAGCAAATCCAGAATATGGGAACCTAGATCAAACAGAACCCCACCGCCGCCCATAGCTTTGTCTTGTTTCCAGCCGATGGGTTTGTCTTTGGCAATGGAACCAGAATGAAGGTAAGCGCCATGGAAACTCATGATCTTTCCGATCCGGCCCTCGTCGATAAGCTGCTTTGCCCTTAATACTGCAGGAAAAAAACGGAACTGGTGCGCTACCTGTGTAACAAGGCCGGAGTGCTGCCAGGCGTCCGTTATTTCGCATGCCTGTGCATAGTTTGCCGCAAGGGGTTTATCTGCATAGATATGCTTACCCGCAGCCAAAGCGGCAAGAATAATGTCCCGGTGAAAAACATTTGGCGTACTTACCGTAACAACGTCAATGTCTTTTCGGGACAAAAGCTCGTCCAAGTTTGATGTTGCAAGTTCAAAACCATTTCTTTCTTTCATCGCAAGGGCGATATCAAGATTAACATCACATGCCCCAACCAGGCAGGGCAGGAACGGGATATTGTCATAATACAGTGGAATGGTTTTTGCGCCAAAGCTGTGTGCCTTTCCCATAAAGCCGCAACCGATAATACCTATGCCAATCTTTTTCATTGCAATTCCTTAGGTTTTTTCAAAACTGAAGGGTTAAAATAACTTGCTTTAATACTAGGACTGTCCAAAGCATATATGTATTTTTTACAGTATTCGTATTTACTGTCGTATACAGCTTTTAACGCCGGATTCTTCCGCCTCCAATCAAATAATTATTCTATCGAAATAACCCAATGTCAAGAAAACTTTGCAATCTATTGTTAATATCTGTCGATTTTTCTTGAATTTAACAAAACCTTGCATTATACTATAAAGTTAGAATTAATCATGCTTACGTTAGAACGACAAAACGCTATCAGAGACATATTATACAAGGAAAAAGCGGTCAGCATTAATAATCTTTCCGGCCTTTTTACAACCAGTACGGCAAGTATACGGCGGGATCTGGAAAAACTGGAACAACAAGGACTGGTTAAGCGTACTTACGGAGGGGCGGTACTTGTTGAAGGCGTTATCGAAGAAATTCCGTTAATAGTCCGGGAAGTTGAACAGAAAGAAGCAAAGCAAAAGATTGCTGCAACAGCTGCACGGTTTATTGCCGATCAGGATACGATCTTTATGGATTCCTCTACAACAACAAAAGAGTTAACAAGCTATTTTTTGGAAAAAAAAGCTCTGACCGTTATTACCAACGGAATCCGCGCCATGACCGACCTTTCCGCACTGGGCAATGTGGATGTATACGGTATATCCGGAAAACTCCGCAAGCATTCACTTTCCATGGTGGGAAATCAGGCGGAAACCAATGTAACCAATTACTGGGGATCGAAGCTTTTCTTTTCCTGTACGGGAATGTGGTCAAGCCACGGCGCCATGGATTATTCCGCTGCTGAAGCGGAAGTAAGAAAAAAGATGATGTCTGTATCGCAGGAAGTAATACTCCTGTGTGATCATACCAAATTTGATCGTCCGGCATTTTACAGGATATGTTCGTTTCCCCAGATTCACATACTCGTTACCGATCAAAAACTCAGTTCACAGTGGGAAACCCTGCTCCAGCAAAACGGGGTAGAAATTGTCTATGCGGAATAAATGCCGTTATGCTAAAACCTTATATTATACAAAATAAAAAAACTATCGTTCCGGCAATAAGAATAACCCATAAAACAACTTCGCTTTTTCTCATCGTGTGTTACTCCTTTTGTTATAAATGTACCTGAGAGAGAATTGCATGTATTTCCTCCGCATTGTTTGCGTTTTTTATTAATGCAAACTCCTTTGACATTGCCAATTTAAAAATAAGGTTTAATACACGAAGATGGTTTTCGTCCGCTTTTTCGCTTGTTGCAAACAAAAAAACTATGTGAACGGGTTTTTGATCCAAAGCCCCATAGTCTATGCCCTGTTTTGATACACCTATTGCACCGCTCATGTTGGCGATCCCCTTGCAGCCGGTATGCGGTATGGCAACTCCGTTTCCGATTCCCGTACTCATCTTTTTTTCACGTTCCATAATCGCTGTAAACAGTTCTTTGCGGTTGCATTCAGGGTGTAAAACCGATATTGAATCAATAAGTTCGGTCAACGCCAACTCTTTTGTTTTGCCGTCAAAATCCAGCTTGATCGATCGCACGTCAAAAATATCGCTTAATGATTTTCCCATGCTGATACTCCTTTCATTTACACAATTGTACTGTGGCTTTTTATGAGAAAAGAATTAAATAAAAAAGAACGGTATCAAATGCGGAGTTTCAGCGGAACAAGGTAATTAACAGTCAAAAAAGTGGTATTTTTGATCATTGAAAAATTCGATTTTACAAGAAACATGGCTATGCCGATTGTTCCTGTAAGGGTAAATATACGAAGTAATCCGCTGCGCAACGGGGTATTTGAATATTTATGCGCTTTGCTGATTACCGGTGTATCTTCAGCCAGCCAATCAATTATATGGGTTATTGAGGAAATATTACGGCCTGATCCCAGAATGTCATTGTTAATTTTTTCATACGAAAATGACTGACCTGTAGAAAAGGCAAATGAACCTGTTATGGCAAGTATTAAATAAACCAGAAGAACACTCTTTAGCCGTTTATTCCCTGCATTAAGGCTCATGGAAACATTATATCCGAAAATTAAAATTTATTCAATATGGATTAATTACTCTCGTATGTCATCCAGAACAACACCGGGAATTCTTTTTATGATCATTTCCAGCTCATCTTTGGTTAATCCCTTTACTTTTATCGTATCCCGGCGGTGAGCGACATCTTCTCCTTCACAAGATACAAACGATACAATATTTCCTCCCCTTTCAGAAATGGCTGTAGCAATTGCAGCTATCTGACCGGGTTTTTCGTCTACGGTAATAATTACCCGCACTCCTTTATGACGTTCGCCGAAGATATTTTGATATAAGTTGAACAGGTCGGTATCGGTAACAATCCCGACAAGTACAGAACAGTTCATAACAGGGAGCGAGTCTATGCCCTTGTCAGCCATAATCCGGGCAGCTTCTTCTATTGTTTCATTTTCATCGACAGTAATAACCTTATTAATCATTACTTCCGAAACCTTCATTTGGGAAAGGAGGTAACTGATTTCATACATGTCCAGCGTGGTAGCGCCGGAAGGGCCGGCCTTTGCCAGGTCTTCTCTTGTAATAATCCCAACCAGGGTATTGTTTTTATCCAACACCGGTAAATACTTGATCTTTTCTTTATCCATTAATGATTGTGTTTCAATTAACGAGGAATCAGGATCGATATATACCGGATTTTTGGTCATCACTTGAGAAACAAGCATATTAACTCCTGTTATTTTGTATTTATCCTTATTATAACATAACAAAAAAATGAAAAAAAAGCCATCTGACCACTTTAAAAAGTGATAAGATGGCTCCGTTTATGTACGGTCTTGAATAAGCCGTCGTTGTATTAGCTGATAGCTCTACCCAGGAACAGACCAAAGATGATGATGATGATGATTGCGATTGGGGCTACAACTTTTACCGATACATCCCATGCACTGGCAAGCTTGAACGGGAATTTGCCGCCCTGCCGCACTTCTTCTATACCGTTCTTGGAACCCCAGACCCAGCCGGCCAGGATACAGGCAGTAAGAGCGTTGATCGGAATTAAGAGACGGTCTGTAAGGAATTCCATAAAATCACCAAGGACAGGGAACGCTACACCGCTGGCATCAAGCCAGACACCTTTAAGATTCACCGAAGCCTGGGATATGGTATAGAAAATACCAATCACGAACATGGCCGCACACATTCCTATTGTGGTCTTTGTACGATCCCAGCCCTTTTGTTCCGACACTGCAGCTACCTGGCCTTCCAAAAGTGATATGGCAGAAGTCATGGCGGCAAACCACAACAGCAGATAGAACAATACGCCAAAGAGCGCACCTGCAGGCATGCTCTGGAATACCACTGCGAGAGAAGCAAAAGCAAAACCGCCGCCCTTACCTACTCCTTCTGCACCCATAGTTGCGAAAACTGCGGGGATGATCATGAAAGCTGCGAGGAAGGCGATCAGGGTGTCCATGCCGCATACCAGAGCGGTGTTTTTGGCAAGGTTTTCTTCTTTACGGAGATAAGAACCGTAGGTAATCATAATTGACATACCAAGGGAGAGGGAGAAGAACGCCTGTCCAAGTGCAATCAGGAACGTTTCGCCGGTTACCTTGGAAAAGTCCGGAGTCAGCATGTATTTTACGCCTTCACCGGCGCCGGGCAGTGTTACTGCACGTATCATCAAAATAACAAGGAGGCCAACCAGGGCCGGCATGCCGATTTTATTGAATTTCTCGATGCCTTTTTCAACTCCGCGGATAACAATAAATGCCGTAAGCCCAATGAAAAGCAGCGGGCAGACAATGGCGCCCATTAAGGGGAAGAATGTTGTTCCGTTTGCTGCATCATAACCCAGCAAACCATAGAAATAAAACAGCGGGTTTTCAAAGACTGTTGCAGAATTAAATATATAGCTGAATACATAATACATGACCCAGCCGCCTACCTGGAAATAATAGGCAAGGATAATAAAGGCGGTAACAACGCCCAAAATCCCCCAACCTTTCCACCCGGAACGCAGTTTGGCGTATGTGCCGATGGTATCCTTCTTTGTGTGGCGGCCCATTGTGAATTCGGCCAACATTACCGTTGCACCTACAATGGCGACAATTGCCAGATAAATAATAAGAAACGCTGCTCCGCCGCCTTCGTAGGCTTTACCGGGGAATTTCCAGATATTTCCCAAACCTACAGCGGATCCGGCCGCCGCCAAAATAAAGCCAATATTAGTGGCCCATTGGGGGCGTTCGCTTTGACTTGACATAAAAAAACCCTCCTAATCCATAAAAAAATATGGCCTTAACCATAGAATCCAATAGCATTTGAGCAACATAACCAGTTTTGGTTGGCTGTGCAGTTCCTTTGGCCACAAATTCTGTAGAAAATTTTATCGAAAAATGGCAATGAATGTCAATATACTTGCATAATCCAGGTTTTTTCTATATTATGGGGGTAATAAAATATTATAATGGGGGTTTTCTTAATGAAAGTTGCAATTAATGGCTTTGGCCGCATTGGCCGTCTCGTTTTCCAGTCCATTGTAGGCCAGGGACTGCTCGGTAAAGACAAAATTGATGTAGTTGCCGTGACGGATATAACCACAGATGCCAAATATTTTGCATATCAGCTTAAATACGACTCAACACAGGGTCAGATGACGGCAGATATCAAGACCAAAAAGAGTGCGGGTGCCGAAGAAGACGATATTCTCGTAGTTAATGGCCATGAAATCCAATGTGTAATGGCAGAAAGAGAGCTAAAGAACCTGCCCTGGGGTAAATTGGGCGTTGAATACATAATTGAATCAACCGGCCTTTTTACCGGCGACAATGCTTATGGCCACCTGGAAGCAGGAGCCAAAAAGGTAATTATCTCCGCTCCGGCAAAGGGCAAAGACAAAAAGATCCAGACCTTTGTAATGGGCGTTAACAACGACAAGTACGATCCTGCCAATGATCATGTAATTTCCAATGCCAGTTGTACAACAAACTGTCTGGCCCCCATTGTGTATGTACTTCTTAAAGAAGGAATGGGCATCGAGACCGGTCTTATGACGACGATTCACTCCTACACGGCGACACAGAAAACCGTTGACGGTCCTTCCAAAAAAGACTGGCGCGGAGGCCGTGCAGCGGCTATCAATATTATCCCTTCGACCACAGGCGCAGCCAAAGCTGTCGGCGAAGTGCTTCCCGAAACCAAGGGTAAACTTACCGGTATGAGCTTCCGGGTTCCCACCCCTACCGGTTCTGTTGTAGACCTGACTTTCCGCACAGTAAAGGATACCTCTATAGAAGAAATCAACAGTGCTTTTAAGAAAGCCTCTGAAACCTATTTAAAGGGAGTACTCCAGTTCCAGGAAGACGAGATTGTTTCCACCGACATTATTCACAACACCAACACTTCGATCTACGACAGCCTTGCAACCATGCAGAACAACCTGCCCGGGGAAAAACGGTTTTTTAAAGTAGTATCCTGGTACGACAACGAGTGGGGTTATTCCAACAAGATTATTGACCTCCTGAAATACATCGACAGTAAAAAGTAATCTGTTTTTTTCTCGCAAAGACGCAAAGTTTTGAAAATGCTTCAGGTGGAGTTTTTTCTGTGAAAAAACTCCAAGACCAAAAAAGCCATAGGCTTTTTTGGTCACTTTGCGTGAGGTAATTTGGGAAATGGTAAAAAAGGAGGAAATCAATAATGATCAAAACAATAAAATCCGTTGACTTAAAAGGCAAACGGATCATTATGCGTGTAGACTTTAATGTTCCCATGAAAGATGGCGTGGTACAGGACGATACCCGCATTACTGCGGCTCTGCCGACCATTCAGTACATTCTTGACCAGGGCGTAAAAACCCTGACCCTGATGAGCCATCTGGGAGATCCCGATAAAGACGCCAAAAAAGCCAAAGAAAAGGCAGAAAAAGACGGCAAGAGTTTTGACATGGATGCCTACATCAAAGGGAAACACCGTATGGCCCCCGTTGCTGCCTATTTGGAAACAAAGCTGGGTAAGCCCGTGATCTTTGCCGGAGAGGACAGTTGTTACGATAAAAAAGCATTTATCGAAAGCCAAAAAGACGGCACGGTTATCATGCTGGAAAACACCAGGTTTCACAAAGAAGAAACCAGCAAAGAAGCGACCGACAGGGACAAGCTTGCAAAAGAACTTGCAGGTTATGGGGATCTTTTTGTAAACGACGCATTCGGCACGGCGCATCGTGACCATGCTTCTACAGCATCCATTGCAAAATTTACACCTGTTTCCGTTGCGGGTTTTTTAATGGAAAAAGAAGTTCAGTTTCTGGAACCCATTGTAACAAACCCTGTTAAACCATTGGTTGCGATCATCGGCGGAGCAAAGGTATCCAGCAAAATTGCCGTTTTGGAAAGCCTTCTAAAAAACGCAGACGCACTGGTTATTGGCGGCGGTATGGCCTATACCTTCCTTAAGGCACAGGGACACAAAATAGGAAAATCCCTGGTGGAAGATGATCAAATTGATACTGCCAAAAGCATTCTGGAAGCGGCAAAAAAAGCCGGAGCGGAAATAATCCTGCCTGTGGATCAGGTGGGAGCGGAAACCTTCGACGCATCCGCTGCACCGGTACAGGTAGACAGTCAGGATTTGAGTGATAACCTTATCGGCCTGGATGTGGGACCAAAGACCCTTGCCAAATACAAAGAAGTCCTTGATAAAGCCAAAACCATAGTCTGGAACGGACCGGTCGGCGTTTTTGAATTCGACGCATTTGCCAAAGGTACCGAAGAAGTGGCCAAAATGGTAGCGGATGCAACCGGCAAGGGAACGATCACCGTAGTAGGCGGCGGCGACTCTGTGGCCGCAGTGAATAAATTTAACCTTGCATCCAAAATGAGCCATGTCTCCACCGGCGGCGGAGCATCGCTGGAATTGCTGGAAGGCAAAAAACTCCCCGGCATCGAAGTTTGCCGAGGTTAGACCAAAAAAAACATAGGTTTTTTTGGTCACTTTGCGAGAGATAAATTTAGGAGGGAGCATGAGCAGATCATATTATATCGCAGGAAACTGGAAAATGCATAAAACCCGTGCGGAAGCTGCTGAACTTGCCGGAGCTTTGGTAACAGCACTGAAAGACGGAAAACACAAGTACCTTATTGCACCAAGCTTTACCTTAATCGAAACGGTTGCTCCTATTGTCAAAGGAACAAATGTACTTCTGGGAGCGCAGAACTGTGCGCCGGAAGAACAGGGCGCTCATACCGGGGAAGTATCGGTACTCCAGCTTAAGGATTTAGGTGTCCATACAATTATCCTGGGACACAGCGAAAGACGGCATAATTACAAAGAAGATGATGCACTTATCAACAAAAAGGTAAAGCTTGCCCTGCACCACGGTTTTGAGGTAATACTCTGCATCGGTGAATTGCTGGAAGAACGCGAAGCCGGAAAGGCGGAAGCGGTTTGTGAAACCCAAACCATTAAAGGGCTTGAAGGAGTAAGCGCCGAAGACCTAAGCCGGGTGGTTATTGCATACGAACCAGTATGGGCCATAGGAACCGGTAAAACCGCCACTCCGGAAGATGCCGATGCAATACATGCCTATGTACGGCAGGTAGTCGGCAAACTTTACGGAGAAATGGCAGCACAAAAAATGATTATCCAGTACGGGGGGTCGGTTAAGCCTGACAATGCTGCCCAGCTTATGGCCAAGGAAAACATAGACGGCGCCCTTGTCGGAGGAGCGGCCCTGAAGACAGATACATTTATCCCTATCGCTAAATTTGCCTGATAGGGAAAGATCAAAAACAGCTGTTCCAAAATCTGCATTTTGGAACAGCTTTATATGAGTATGGTGAATAAGCCGAAAAAAAAGAAAACCAGAAACCTGGCAGTTATACTGTTTTCGGTAGCCGCCATGGCTGTACTGATCATTACTGTCAATACGGCCATACTTATAGACTCATTTACTTCTCATTTCCGGGAAAACCTGAGGGAACGGCTTCTTGCTTTGGTTCGTTCGGCTGTAACAATAGCCGGGGCGGAAGAACTGGAAAAATTGCGTAACCCCGAAGATATGAACAACCCGTTATATAACGAGATTCGTTCAAGGCTTATAGACTTTGCAGAAAATTATGATGTTCTTTATGTTTATTACTATTACTCAAAAAACAACGGAACTGTTCAGCCCATTGTAGACAATGATCCAAGCAACAACGCATACACATTAAACAGCAAGCCAATTCCCATGGAAAACGCTGTAAGGGAAGCGCTAGAAAAACAAACGGCGGTAACAACAGAACTGGAAAAATATTCAACAAGCGATGAAAGTGTACTTTCAGCATATGCCCCGTTGATCGGTTCGTATGGCCAGACAAATATAATTGTCGGAGTAGATATAAGCGATACACAGCTCGTCTCCATAAGAAAAAGGATCAGGGGATTTTCTTTCCTGTTGATTTCTGCGATGGCTTTTACCATTGTCTGCGGCTTCAGCAGTTTTTACATTGATACCAAAAATGAGAAAAAACTGAAAAAGCAGCTAAAACAACAGGAATTAATGTCATCCCTGGCGGGGAGCTTTATTTCTGACAGAAAAATAGAAAGTCTTATAAAAGAAACCCTCCAAACAACAGGACAATTCCTCGACGTCGATCGCATGGTAATTGGCATAGCCGAAAAGAATTACTATATAGAAAAGCCGGCCTATTACTGGAGCAGGATGGAAGGCGAATTTGCATTACCGGATGTATCGAATCTTAATGCCCTGATTAAAAACACTTTTCCCACAATTAATCCAGGTATAGATATCATTACCCTTTTTTGCAACGACATTGAAGCAGACAGCAAATATCATTGCATGAAAGCTGCAGGAGTAACGGCATTTGTATGGGCGCCTTTGTATGTAGACGGAGTATTCTGGGCAATTTTGTCTGTAGAGTGCTGCAGAGGCCCGCGGATATGGAGCGAAAGCGATCGCCAATTGGTCAGTACCATTGCAAGTGTTATTGCAGGAACAACAGCCAGAAAGTTTCGTGAAAACGAACGGGATGCCGCTCTAAAAACAGCGGAAAATGCCAGCAGGGCCAAGACAGACTTCCTGTCCAATATGAGTCATGAAATGCGTACGCCAATGAATGCTGTAATAGGCATGACGGTAATCGCCAAAAATTCCGGCGAAATAGAGAAAAAGAACTATTGTTTAAATAAAATCGAAGAGGCTTCCAATCATCTTTTGGGGGTAATCAATGACATCCTTGATATGTCAAAAATTGAAGCAAACAAATTTGAACTGTCTCCCATTGAATTCAATTATGAAAAAATGCTCCAAAAGGTGGTAACTGTTTCCAGTTTCCGTGCTGATGAAAAAAGACAGGAGCTTTCCATACATATTGATCAAAATGTTCCCCCTGTTCTGATCGGAGACGATCAGCGGCTTTCCCAGGTAATTGCCAACCTTGTTTCCAATGCAATTAAATTTACCCCTGACAGCGGTTCCGTTCATATTGATACCAGACAAATTGAGCAAATTGGCGAGAAATGCACACTCAGGATAAGCGTTACAGATTCCGGTATCGGAATTACCGAAGAACAGAAAAAAAGGCTTTTTACATCATTTGCACAAGCCGACTCCGGCACTTCCAGGAAATACGGCGGCACCGGTTTGGGACTGGCAATATCCAAACGCATCGTCGAAATGATGAACGGAGAAATATGGGTAACATCGGAAAGCGGAAAAGGTGCCACTTTTACCTTTACCGTGATACTGCAAATTGGAAAAGAACGTCAGCACGAAAGCCTTCTTAACCCGGGGGTAGACTGGAATAATATCAGGATTCTTGCCGTTGATGATGACAGATCGGTACGGGAATTTTTCAGCGAGATAGCCGAATGGTTCAGCATAATCTGCGATATTGCCTCCGGAGCAGAAGACGCTCTGGAATTGATCGAAAAGAACGGAACCTATGACATCTACTTCCTGGATTGGAGAATGCCCGAAATGAATGGTATGGAACTGGCAAGACATATAAGAGCCAGAACCAATCCGAAGGAAAAATCCGTAATAGTCATTATTTCCAGTTCCGAGATGACATTCTTTGAAGAAAAAGCAAAACAGGCGGGAGTGGATAAATTTGTTCTTAAACCGCTATTTCCTTCATCAATTGCGGATTGTATTAATCAAAGCATAGGCCGGGAAGCTTTGTTACAGGATAAGAAAGAAACAAAAGAGACAGATGACTTTTCCGGCAAACGTATCCTGTTGGCCGAAGATGTCGAAATAAACCGGGAAATTATTATCTCTCTCCTGGAACCGACAGGAGTGGAAATAGAAAGCGCCGTAAACGGCAAAGAAGCTTATGAGCTTTTTACTGCCCATCCGGAAGCCTATAACCTGATCTTTATGGATATTCAAATGCCCGAAATGGATGGCCTTGAAGCCACATTGAAAATCCGGACTTTTGAAGCTGAACAGCAATTATTGGAACATTCATCAAGTGTCCCGATAATTGCAATGACAGCCAATGTATTTAAAGAAGATGTAGAAAAATGCCTGGCAGCCGGAATGAACAGCCATGTAGGCAAACCCATAGACATTGACGAAGTTCTTGAAGTGCTCAGAAAATTCCTCTCAAACCCGGAAAAAACAGAAAATTAACAGCAGAAGCATACCTCTACTGGAGGGCGGATTTTATATTGCAATTTCTTTTAAATTTATCTATTATATGAACACTTTTACACATTTTGCAGTGTAAGACAAAGGAGAAACACTTATGGAAAAGTTTGCAGAAATCGTCTCTACCATAGACGGTTGGCTCTGGGGACCGCCGCTTTTAATTCTGCTGGTAGGTACCCATATTTTCTTAACCTTCAGAACGGGATTTATACAACGTAAATTAGGATTGGGAATAAAACTTTCGATTACCCGCGACAAGGACAGTACAGGAGATGTCTCGCAGTTTGGCGCATTGACAACGGCATTGGCGTCCACCATTGGTACGGGAAATATAATCGGCGTAGGAACCGCCATTGCATTGGGCGGCCCGGGAGCCTTGCTATGGATGTGGCTGACCGGTGTGTTCGGTATTGCTACCAAGTATTCCGAAAGCCTTATTGCGGTAAAGTACCGGGTAAAAAACGATCAGGGAATGATCATCGGCGGCGCAATGTTTGCCCTGGAACGGGGACTAAAAATGAAGTGGCTGGGCGTTCTTTTTGCATTCTTTACAGCAGTGGCAGCTTTCGGGATAGGCTCTGGTGTTCAGTCCAATGCGGTGGCTAACCTGATGAAATCCACTTTTGATGTACCGCCCTGGATTACAGGAGCTGTCATAGCGATATTTGTTGCCATTGTAGTTATCGGCGGTTTAAAGTGGATTGCCCGGGTTTCGGAAGCGTTAATTCCGTTCATGTCGGTAATCTATGTTCTGGGGTGCCTTGTAATTCTTGCAATCAACTACGCCCATATCATTCCTGCTATTCAAATTGTTTGCAGTAATGCTTTTAACGTAAAAGCTGCCGGAGGCGGAGCCGCAGGTTTTGTTGCAGTCAAGATGATGACCGCCGCCCGTTACGGCGTTGCCAGGGGACTATTTTCCAACGAATCCGGAATGGGTTCCGCTCCCATTGTGGCCGCCGCCGCCCAGACAAGAAATCCTGTCCGTCAGGCCCTGGTTTCCAGTACCGGAACCTTCTGGGATACCGTTGTTATCTGTCTTATGACAGGCCTTGTAATAATCAGTTCCGCCCTTGCACATCATGGTCATGTGGAAGCGTTTCACGGCGGCGCTATCCTTACCAGATCGGCTTTTAACCAGATCCCCGTAGCCGGAGACTTTATCCTTACCTTCGGGCTTATTACCTTTGCCTTTTCCACCATTCTGGGCTGGTGCTACTACGGTGAAAAAGGATTTGAATACCTGCTGGGAACAAAAAGCATTATTCTTTACCGGATAGTTTATGTGATCATTGCTTTCCTGGGAACAGTTCTTTCGCTGGACCTTGTTTGGGATATAGCAGATGCATTGAATGCACTAATGACTATTCCGAATATTATCGCCATGCTGCTTCTTTCCGGAGTTATTGCCAAAGAAACCAAGAAGTATCTTGAGGGCAATCATATAGATGACACGGACAATGAACCGGTACCTCTGTGGAGTGATCTGAAAAAATAAGTTCTTGCTAATTGAGGCTGTTCCAAAATGTCAAATTTCGGAACAGCCTCAATTAGATTTACGGCTCTACCATATCAGCATTGCGTCCCCATAACTAAAAAAACGATACCCTTTCTCTATTGCTTCAACATAACTTTCAAGGATCAACTGCCGTCCAATAAACGAACCGGCAGCAGCTTCGGCAAATGCCGAAACCAACATCAGCAAAGTAGAACCGGGTGTGTGAAAATTGGTAAAAAGTGCGTCCGCAAGTTTAAAACGATAGCCGGGATAAATAAAAATTCGTGTGCTGTCTTCCCCTGCTTTTATAACCATCTTTTTGGCTTGCGCTTCTTCGTTCCGCAAATCAACGCCTTTACTTTCTTTACAAGCCGATTCCAAAGTACGGACAGAGGTAGTTCCCACGGCAATAATTTTTCGTCCGGCTGTTTTTGCTTCATTTATCCGCCGTGCGGCATCTTCGCTGATGTTGTATAATTCTTCGTGCATTACATGATCTTCGATACGCTCTGTCCGGACCGGAAGAAACGTTCCCAGTCCTACATGAAGTGTAATAAAAACCTTTTCTATTCCCAATGCATCAAAACGATCAAACAGTTCATTTGTAAAATGAAGCCCTGCGGTCGGGGCGGCGGTAGAAGCGCCCGGCCCTAAAGCAGATCCGGCAAGGCTGTCGGCATAAATTGTCTGATACCGATCGCTGTCGGAACTTTCGTCATCACGCTTGATATAAGGCGGTAGAGGTATATGTCCGTGAATGTCCAGCCAATCATCATCTATGGGAGAACTAAAGCGTATGTAACGAATTCCGCCTTCCTCTGCCGCAACCGGCGACTTTACTATCTCCCCTTCTATGCCGCCTTTAAAACGGTAACGGTTTCCTGGCCGTTTTTGCCTGGAACGATTAACCAGTGTCTTCCATGTAAGAGAATCTATACGGTTTAATAAAAGGAATTCCGTATCTCCCCCATGGCTGTTAGGTGAAATATTCTCTTCCATGCCGGGTCCTGTAGCAATGGGATGCGCCCTGAGGCGTGCTTTGCGTACCTTTGAATTATTAAATACCAAAAGCGGCGCTTCACCGTTCGGACTGCGAAAATCAGGCCCTGCAAGGATATCAGGTAAATCCTCCATTATGCAATGGTTTTTTTCTGCGGTTTTACGGTTAAGTAGCATGAGCCTGCTGCCTCCACGTTCGGAAGAAGGATACTTTGCAATGAGTTCTTCGGGTAAATCAAAAAAATAATCGGAAGTGTTCAAGCGGATGCCCTAAAAAAGCGATGGAGAGGTTTCCGTGCTCCGGGGTTGTAAGTTAAGGTGAGTATACGCCAGACCGGTAACAGTTCTTCCCCGTGGAGTTCTTTGAAGCAATCCTGCCTGAATAAGATACGGTTCGTAATAATCTTCCAGTGTATCTACTGCTTCTCCCACGGAAATAGCCAGGGTTTCCGCTCCGACCGGCCCTCCCCCATAACGTTCGATAATCATCCTGAGGATTTCCCTGTCATGACGTTCCAGTCCCAGGCTGTCTATTTCAAGCCGTTTAAGGCCTTCTTCAACAACATTCCTGGTAATTATGCCGCTGCCCAGAATCTGGGCAAAATCCCTCATGCGCCGAAGGAGCCGGTTGGCAACACGGGGA